>Ga0099825_1003599_pt1 | contig 20596 bp, 10 predicted proteins | sample SiratroredBW_FD_76838 | JGI IMG/M metagenome (GOLD analysis project Ga0099825, IMG submission 76838) | Root nodule microbial communities of legume samples collected from California, USA - Siratro red BW | ecosystem: Host-associated > Plants > Roots > Nodule | place: USA: California | collected... | reverse complement strand
ATCATCCAAATTTTTCCCAGCAATCAACATATCATCAACATACAGTAGCAGAAAAATAAAAGAACCATCATCAAGACTCTTTACATAAACACAACAATCATACTCACAACTCTTGTAGCCAATATGAATCATGTAGGAGTCAAACCGTTTATACCATTTTCTTGGAGACTGTTTTAATCCATACAAAGATTTCTTCAACCTACAAACCAAATGCTCATCTCCTAGCAAGTGGTACCAAAGTTGTTTGTTTACGGCTTGAGCGAGTACAGTTTGACCCTGTATCGGAAGTATTCCTAATGAAGATTTCAGGCAAGTGTGTCCCGTATAAGTGTGTGAACAGCGCGGTACAAGTGAGGGGTCATGAGTAATGTACTCGGGTTTGAGAATGCTTCCGCTCGAGGGGGAGTGTATCAATGTGGAGGAGGGACTCTCACCTAAGGGGGAGATTGTTAGGTATTCAAGTGTGAGTCCAAGTCCCATATTGGGTAGGAATGAGAAAGTTGAGCAATATATAAGAAATAAGACCCACAAACCTATTGCCTTAAGGTTTTGGGTTGAAGGTGGTGTCATTCCCTTGTATAGATTGACTTAGTTCTCATTGTTTGAGATCTCTCCGATTTCCTCCTCGGATTCTCCCAACATATAGATATGGAACTAGTTAAGGCGTTGCATTGCTAAAGTATTGTTTATTTGTTTGCCAAATTAGCCACATGTAATTATCTTCTAAAAAAATGTTTAGTGTTGTCCTCTTTAAATATTTAGACCCCGATGATTCTTGTTATCTGAATTATCCCTTTTAAAAAACAATGTATGTTAAAATTGTTTTTGCTTGAATTTTTGTTTTTAAAAATTATTTTGTAAAACATTTTTAAAAACTATTTAATTGTACTAATAAACTTCTTAGAATTAAAAGTTCAGAAACAAAAATTAAATTACTTATCTACCATCTTTGTTTGTAGCATATTATATAAAGAAGTCTTACTTTCTATTCACCTAATTGAAAACAATTTAAATCGATCTATATATTTCAACTCATGTAACATATAAAAAGAGAATATATAATATCATATTAAATAAAATTATTAAAAGTGATGTAATAATATTTTTTTAATTAATTGATACATATATGTCATAGGTTCCTTTAGAATGTGATAGGTATATATCAGTTCGTTTATAATAGGAACCAATTTAGTATCCTTACAAAATGATATTCCACTATAAATGATATAATAAGATACTTTTTTTTTTTTTTCAGTTTGTGACCTTTTTTAAGCGTTATTGAAGAGCTAGTATAAACTCCTCAATCTGAAGGATAATGTTAGAAGCTATAACAATAAAATATGGTGTCTATGTATTACAGTGGCTGTAGTAAGAATTGATTTTATATGTTTTAATTTAGGACAACAACACAAGACTTCTTTTTAATTCTTCCTAACTTTTTTCTTGTTTTTCATGACACTTCACAAGTCAATTTCTGCAACCCCTCTTCTTAGAGCTTCTCCTCCATCAACCCCTTCGTCACTAGACTCAATTACCATCGCATGACTAATCTTTACTTTCGTTAGAATCACTTAATAACTTTGTTTTGTATATTATAATTATTTTACTGACTAACTATTTTTTAGCACTTGTTGGTTAACTTGTGTATAAATTTTTGTAATTATATAAATGAGATTTAAGATTCGTGTTATGATTTTACTATTTACATGTAATTATTAATAAATTCATTTTCTTTTACTTGTGTATAAGTTTTTGTAATTATATAAATGAGATTAAAAAATTAAAATCTATGACTTGTCTTATAATTTTAAGATTTACAATTTTATGAGTTTGGTGTAATCTTACTCATAATATCTATATTAACTACCTTAAATATAAAATATATTGATATGAAGTTAAATATAAACCTTAAACTCTAAACTCATTTCAATAAATTAATTATTAAATTGAATATTTAATTCAATTTATTTATTCAGTAATAAATAATAATTCAACTCATTTATGATTAAAATTCAAAATATTAATTATTAAATTGAATGTTTAATCTAATTCATTTAATGACAAATAAATTAATTCAACTTATTTATAAATTAAGTTCAACAAATTAATTATTGAATTAAATTAATTACTGAATTGAATGTTTAATTAATTCATTTATGAATTAAGTTCAGCAAATTATTCATTGAATTGAATGAATAAATTCAATTATTTGCTAAGAGTCAAATAATATTTTTAATTCAATTCATTTTTAGTGATAAATCAATAATTTTAAGTTCAACCAACTAATTATTGAATTTAATATCAAAATAATCTAAGTTAAATTTAAAGTAATTTATCAATTAAGTTCAATAAATTAATTATTGAATTGAATATAAATTAATTATAAGCTGGTTGAGTCATCTACTTTATTCTCTAAACTCTATTGAATGTTGTTGAAAGTATAGGTAAGTTTTAGTTATAATATTTTCTTCAGTTAATTTAAATTGTGATTGATTAAAGTAATTACAGAAATGGAAATGAAATAATGATTTTGCCTTTTTTTTAAGGTGAATAAAACGCATAAGTTGAATTTAATCTAATTAACTAAATTATAGGAATGGTTCCACATAATATTTAAATATATTAAAATGAGTTATATTATAATTTAAATAACTACTTTGAATTATTATTTTTAACTAATTGAACTATTTAAATTATTTGAACCATTAATACATTATCCATCCACATCTCATTTTAAGGTATATGTTTTATCATATTATAGTAATTATTTTTATCACAATTAGTAATTATTTTATTTGATAATTAAAATTGGTTACTAAATAATTCTTTTTCTTATAATATATGATTATCATAATAAATTAGTGATATAAAGTTTCAACTATAATATTTAATAAACATATAATTAATATAATAATATTTTTACTCATCCTTATATTGCTAACTTCGTTATAATTAATATTAATTTAACGCATAATTCAATGATTTTAGTTAGACACATAAGATCAAAATTTATCTATGTAGTCACATATTAACTTATATTCTAAATAAATTTATTGTGACTCATAATCTAAATAATTTGTTGTTATAGTAATTATAATGTAATAATCTCCATCAGTTTTTCACCAATGATATCTTCATTTACATGAATTAGTTAAGTCTTTTGATATTTCATCTTTTTAAAAACACATATTGATACTATGCCATACCCTCTACAACTTGTTAAGAGTATAATTTTTCGCTTTAAAATACTATTCTTAAATTTTAGTAAAGATAATTTCTCTACATTCAATAAGATTAAACATAAAATAAATTAATACATTTATTACAAGCAATTTATAAGTACATAGAAGCGAACCTATTATTAGAACAATTAAGTACAAAATTAAGCATCTAATTCTATCAATTTATTTATATATAGATCAAGAGAATATATAACTTCAGTGAACTAAGACTGTTTGAACAATATTCTTTAAGCAAAGAAGTTGATGTTTGACTCTATTATTCAAACGCTCAACTAGAGCAAAAATCATATCGTTTGAGTAAGAAAACTTTATTGAATTATTGGTTTCAAGTTTCGTTTTCACTGTAGCGAAATTATTTTATTTGAGTGAGACACAAAGAATCCACGATATTAGAAAAGTTGATAATACTTAAAGCTAACCAACTCAACACTTTTATCAATTTACATAACAAAAGCTTCAAAAAATTAACATGAAGTATATTTTGTAAAAATCTATGGTTTTACTTTCTAAAAAGTTTTATTAAATTATTCTCTTCATGATTTCAAGCACTTCCAATTACACAGGACGATCTACACCATAACTTATCTCTTTACCATTTCCGAATACGCATTGAAGTTCATTAACCAGACGTGAAATTAAACTTCATTCAATTTATTTATTCACACACATATATTAACTATGAATGTAATGTATACTACATATAAACTCAAAAGTGCACTTAAAATTTCATTCCTTACCAACTAACATTTAAGTTATTCAAGTTTTACTTGTTTTACAATAAAAATCATCATTTTTCTATAATTCCCAAAATCAGCACTTTCTCTCATTTTTTACATGTAATTCTTATATTTAAATTTTTAGTATAACTAAAACATTCTAAACAAAAAGAAAAAAATATAGAAAATAACCTAACTTCACTTATATAGGGATTATTTGAAAACTAAGAAGAATAAGTCTTTGGAAAAAGATTTTATTAAACAAAATCCACCGAGAACTATTTATCACTCCAAATCCCAAACCTAATCATACAAATCACTTAAGCATTAATTTGAAACTCAACACAATTTACAATTCTTATCTCAACATTTTTCCTGACTCCACTGGTACCTTGAAATCATATAGATGAAAATTATCAAGTAGTAAGAATCGAAGAAGATTCATGTGACCATGTATAAGGTTTGAAATATGAACTAATCAGAATATAACATATAGATTAATCCTGTGTATATGAAATTGTATCTGAGGTTTGAAATTGAAACTTATCATAATCGATGGAGTGGCAATATGATAGATACATACCTGTGGATCTAATTTAATGTCTGGGTCTAATTTAATGTATGAGTCTTCCGAAAATAAAGTTAAATGTTTATGTATGATGATTAGTATAATGTTATGAGAAAAAATGAATTATAGTTATTATTTATATTTGATTACTGTAGTATTATGTATGAGATAAAGTATGAGAACTTGTTGTGTTTGTATCTTGTTTGAACTAGATATTTAAATTAAAGATATTATCTTTAAAAATCTTTAACTTACCATTTTCTTTGTATGTTGTTTGTTTTGTTTTTAAATCTAAGATTATCTTGTGTTACTTCTGAGGGGAGAATTTGACAAATGATGTCACTCTACATGAGTTGAAAGAGAAATTTTATTTTATTTTGTGATTATACGAAAATAATGCTATTAAATTTTATAAGGAGAAGTATATTTTAAAATACTAAAATGATTGTGTAAATATTTACTATATATATATATTATAAATTTTTTACGTTATATATGTAAAAATTATGTATTATTATATAAAAAATATGAAATGTTACAACTGAAACAAAATGATATAAAAATAAATGAATTATATAAACAAATATATATTAAAGATATATTAAATTTAAAATTGATATGTACACTAATATTTAACGTAATAAAATAAAATAACTTATAACATATAACAACATTACATCTTACTTATATTATAATACAATTATGGTGTGGACCGACAATAATAAAGGCATTAATTACATATCATGCATAATGATAAAAAAGTCAACCCAAAATTTCGGATGTATGTAGATGTGTAATATATATGCAGTCTTATGTTTCTGTCCATCCTCATAAGATCTCCATGGCTATTTCCAAGCTATACTTGCGCTTATTCCTAGTCTATTTTCTAAGCAACTTCTGCAACTGTGCATCTTTTGCATCCTACAGTTCCTCCTCCTGTGATTCTAATGAATCCTCCTCTTCCGTTACCATTTGCAACCTCACACCCTATCCATCATTTTGTGATTCCCAGTTGCCTTCTCAAGGCCAAGGTGACATACACCTAATGGGCCGTTTTTTCGTAGACAAATCCTTGTCATCTTCAGAGACCTTTCTCTCATTACTCTCTAAATACCTTACAACTCCATTCAGGTTCTCAAACTCCACCATCCTTGCCCTTCAAGATTGCTACCTTCTAGGTGGCATAAGCAAGGATTTTTTTTCCAGGACCCTAAAAAGCATCAATTCAACTAATACCCTAAGCAGTTCAGAAGCTGAAGAATTGCTCATTTTGCTTAGTGCTACAGTGACCTGCCAAGACACGTGCTTAAACAGTCTTAAAGAAACCACGCCAAATCCCACAAGTGACGTACTGGAATATCTTTCCAACGGAACCAAGCTTTATAGCATATCTCTTGCATTCTTCAAGAGAGGATGGTGGAAACCCAAGAGAAACACCGAGAGAAAACTCGACACTATGTGGGAACAGAAGCTGTACGAGCTTATCAGAAGAAGAGGAAGAGAACTGCTTAAGGTGGGTGCAGACGACGTTGTAGTGAACGGAACAGTGGTGGTGAACCCAGACGGATATGGAGACTACAAAACAATCAATGATGCGGTGGCTGCGGCTCCAAGTAACTTACAGGGTAATGACGGGTTTTTCGTTATTCATGTGGTGGGTGGAGTGTATGAAGAGTATGTTTCTATTCCCCATGACAAGCGCTACCTGATGATGATAGGCGATGGAATTAACCAGACCATAATCACGGGCGATCACAATAAGGTTGATGGTTGGACTACTTTCAGTTCTGCAACATTCGGTAACTAAGCTTCTTTCATTTTCTTATATCGGGATAATAAGTTCTTTCAACCTAGTTTATAAATATTTACAAATTTTACTATACAAGTCAAACTTTTAAAATTAAATTAAGCTTAAAATATACTTTTTTACATGGTATCAAAGTGTATCTTAATATTATTATTGGACCTATCATATCACTCATCAGACCGTTATTTGGATCATTCTTCATTTACGAGTGGAACAAATAGATATAAACCTTACTTTATAAACTTATTTTGTAAGATCATGTTAGATTTATAAATTAAATATTTTAATTTAAAAAATTTCAAGTCATGTGCATGTCAGATTAAGTTGGAGTCTATTTCAACGGTAATTGCTTCCTGCATAATACAAAATGCTTCCTCACTTAAAAAATTCTTAAAATATTAATAATTTCTTTGTTATGTTATATATTAAATAATTTTTCTTCTTCTCAAGTTTACACAAACATCTCTCTCATATTTTTTTTAACAATAATAAAAATAATATTAGATGTTGTTAAGATATTTTAATTTCTTAATATTTATTAAATTTTTTTATTATTTATCAAGAAAGTTTGTTAATATTTATAAGAGAAGTTAATAACTTTTTATTTGATTGGACTTATTTGTGTATGTGAGTCACTGAGAGAAAACAAATCATTTAATAAAAAAATTTAAAATAAAAGTAATGAGAAAATTATTGGTATATTGAAAATTTGGTAGAAGAAGTAAGGAACTTCCAAAGTGGAAAAAAAAACACTACAAGTTGTATAATAGTATACTTCAAACCAATCTAACCTGTTTGATGAAAATACTTATTCATAATTATCATGGTTATTAAATCGAGATGGTGAATTGTTTTACGATTTTTTTAATGGTCAATCCAATCTTATCATGAATTGTAAAATATATAATAACTAAAATATGATATTTTTAAATAAGAATAAGTGACATGAAAAAAATATTAAAAGTATCATTTTGGATTTCAATGTGATGTTTCATTTACTTTAACTTTTGTTTGTTTACTTTTATTTTAACTTTTCTTCGATTTTGAGACTTTTCATTTTCTAATCTAACTTTTGTTGATTTTGAAGACTTCTCATTTTCTAACGTAACTTTTGTTAGTTTTAGAGTTTTCATTTTCCAACGTGACAGTTTCATTTAGTTTAAAGTTTATAGGTGGTTTACTTTAGGATTTGCTAATTTTGAAGACTTTTCAATTTTAGTGACCCTTCAATCACACTATGAATAGCTTAGAAGTTCAAAAGCAATACAAACTATTCATACAAACGATTCATAACTATCATGATAATTATAGGTAACCATAAAAGTTTTATACTGTAGGTGTGTCAGGTCAAGGTTTTGTGGCAATCAACATAACATTTCGCAACACAGCTGGAGCAATCAAAAAACAAGCAGTAGCCCTCAGAAGCGAGGCACGATATTCTGCATTTTACAATTGTAGCTTTGAAGGGTACCAAGACACCTTATACACCCTTATTCTTGAGCAATTTTACCGAAACTGTGATATTTATGGTACGGTGGACTTCATATTTGGTAATGCAGCAGTTGTCTTCCAAGACTGTAACATCTATGCTAGACTCCCAATGGATGGCCAATACAATGTGATTACTGCACAGGGTAGGACTTGCAGTGACCAAATTGGTGGCATCTCCATACACAATTGTACCATAACCGCCGCAAGTGACTTGGCCGGTAGTAATGACACTACAAAAACGTACCTAGGAAGACCCTGGAAACTGTATTCACGAACAGTTTATATGCAATCTATGATTGACAGTTTGGTAGATCCATTGGGTTGGATACCTTGGCCAGGGCGCGATGGTTTTGACACCCTTTATTATGCCGAATTTGATAATGACGGGCCTGGATCTGACACTAATTATAGGGTTACTTGGCCTGGGTACCACGTGATCAATGCCACAGATGCAGTTAATTTTACAGTTGCTAATTTTATTCATGGTGATCACTGGCTGCCTGCCACAGGAGTACCTTACTCTCCTGATTTACTACACCTTACCTAATATAATATAAGAATGTGTTGTTAAATAGGTGTTGAATGAATTTAGTGTCAAAATATAAATTTTTATAATAAAAAAAAGTTAAAGTGATTATGTATTTTTCTTTCCAATTATTCTCTCATCTTATCATTTTTTTCTATAGTTGTTATTGAACTTTGGTATTTTGAGACACCTCGTATAGTTAACTTAATTATAGGAAATAGATTTCTTTTTGGTTTTTCACAATACAACTACTTAATTCCTTTTATTAATACAATAGATTTTCTAATTTAAAAAAAATAAAAAATAATGGTGTGGTTAAGAAAAAATAGTGAATAATTTATAGTCTGCTGTATTATTAAAAATGTAACACCCCAAAAATAACAGGATAAATGCTAACATTCTACTAATTATAATTATGATCTATCAACATACAGTAATCCTTTCAACTAAAGTATTTCAAAATTTGACCTTCAGAATTCTACTAACATACAATTACAAAATATCTCCAAATTATTTTTCAAATTTAGCTTATGCCTAAAAACACCACTCATTCAAATGATCTTACACAGATCCATCTGCAACACCATATGCTTCCGTGTTAAAAACACTATCATTGCAGACAGATATGAAACATAAGTACAACAAAATAAAGGGTAAGCTAACCAAATTTTTAATAATACTGAGTATTTCAATTCAAACGCAAAGATTAACACCACTCAAGTCTTTCATTCAGTTACATGCACCATCACAATATAAGACACTAACACATTACAAACTTGACTCTACTTTCGGAAGACTCGTGCATTGAATAGACCTCAAGATATACACCTGTCATACATCTCCGCGTTGTGAACCCACACAGCCTCCACACAAATGAATCATCAATCATGTATGACAGGGTTAGTTCCCATGAGACTTTTCTGACCAGCTATGTTTCAAGCTGCAGTCACCCAGTTCAGACCTCCTTCGACTCTCACCACTAATAGAGAGTCAGGATATCAATCGTTCACCCGATCCTTAGACAATGCACTTCCTAACTAACCCAGACACAGGTGTTTTCTTTCCTAAAAACACTATGCCTGGGCCTTGACCAACTTCATCAATACTCTATCAATATCACATCATAACATAAATCTCTACTAATGGATTCGTTCACATTTCAATCTCAATCTCAATCTAAAAAAAAATGAAAGAAATTCCTAAATCATCAATACAATTAAATTTAAATTATCAATTAATCTATCTAGTTAAATCCATACATTGCATTACCAAAGAATCAATAAATCAAAACAGAAAGCCAAAAAAAAAAAAAATTGGTTTTAGCTTGGGCGAAAATCTAGCTTCAGCGAGAATCCCTCTCGTTTGAGCGAAAATTCTCTCGCTTGGGCGAAAACAGTCCAGAGAGTACACTTGCTCCAGGCCATTCTCGCCTGGGCGACTATACCCTCGCCTGGGCGAAACTACCTTTGCGCCTGGGCGAAACACTTCTCACCTGGGCGAAATTGGACCCGAGAGCACCTCTCAGGTTTCCAAGTGACTTCGCTTGGGCGAGATTGCCTAGCCTGGGCGAAAAATACAGAAAAACCAGCATATCTACTACATCAGAGTTACCATGCATGCCTTATATGACTAAATTGGGTGAAAATCAACCCACACGATGAATGATCTACCCTAGCACAAATTATCTATTCAACATATCAACGTACCATCAATTTTCACACAACTATCTCATACATGCAACATTCAATTCAACATTAATCCAACATTCCAGACCTATAGGAAACTTCACCAGACACAAATTGTACAACTACTACAATCTTTAACTTCTCTATTTAAGACTTAAATTTGTAAACCAAACAAGCACATACTTTAGGTTAGCTTCCCATACCTGAATTGTAGTTGAAATTCTCTATAATAATCCCAATAGCCTAAGATCCTCAAGAACTCGAATCTGCATCAAAGGACCTCTGATCAACGATCAGAATAACATACTAGGAAGCTGAGCTCACAGAGGCACCGTGGCTCAGAGGCCACATGTAAGCTCAATAGGTAAAGGAAAGCGAAAACCTAAAACTGACTCTAAGGGAAGGGACATAAAATGAACTTACTCTATTGGAGATTTTGATTGGATAGACTTGCTCTGTTCTCCGCTACGAGTCCAACGGTAGGCTCCGCTCGAGAAACTGATGAAAGATGGATGCAGAGGTTTAGAGAGAAGTCAGAGGAAAGGAATGGACAGAGAGGTTTAGAGAGATGGTGGTTTGAGTGGAAATAAGACTTGACTACTAGCTTTTTCTGTAAATAAAATAAAATAATTAAGTGCTCATTTCACTTTTACCACTTCTACTCAAATAACAATTTTTTAGGTTGTTACAAAAAGAAGTGAGTATAATTTATAGCATTGTGTTGTTGACCCATATAGAGTAATTTTTAGCACAAGTTTATATTTATATTTATTTTTTTAATAATAAAATGAAAATAAAATGAAAATATGAAATATCTACAAATGAAAAGTCTATATTATACATTGTAAATATAAGTATGGAGAGTAGCAATAGACTTTTAAAATCTTAAATTTATCTATATATAGTGTTATATTTTCTATATCATCATTATATAAAGAGATATACTATTTAATAGCTTTTTTATGTTATTTTTTTAAACTAAAATAATTTTATTCTTTACTAAATAAAAAATGTTTATTTATTTAATAAAATAAATAATTGAATAACTTCCTTTTATTCAAAATAATTAAATATTTTTTTAAATAACAACTACATAATTATATATATATATATATATATATATATATATTAAATTGTATTAATTTTTTATTTTATAATTAATTACTCATAAAAATAGAAAACTATAAAAATATTAAAATTATATATTTTTAATTAATAAAAAAGTAAATACTTATGCACGGTGTATTTGTTAATATAAATAAAGAATGTTATAAGTTTGGCGCATGTGTCTTGGTTAGTATAAAAGGTAATATTTTTAAATTTGTTTTCCATTCCTAAATTGAAACGAATATAACACTTTTGCGAGAGCAATAATACTTTAACTTTGAAGATCGATGAATTAAAGGAAATTATATATTTAAATGAAGTTTTCAAACTATTATTACTATACTAGAACACCTTACTACTAAGTTTTTTTAGATAGAATATAACTCATAATATAATATAATATATTATGAGTTATCTAAACAAATTTTTTTAATTTGTTTATTTTATTTTATATATATATATATATATATATATATATATATATATATATATATATATATTCTTACTGTGTAACTTTAGTGATGTTGAACAAGTATCAAATAGTATAAAGTTTGACACATGAAATATCTTAGTTCATCTTGAACTATCTAGATATTTACTTATTTGAAATACTTATTTAGACTCTATCTGGTTTGTACCTTTCATCGCATAATGTGCTAAAATGTGACTTTTCGAAAATAGACACTCTTATATTAACCTAGTTTAAACTATTTGAAATTTAGGATTTTTTTCACAACATACTGGTGAAATTTTCAATAATCACATAACATAACAACCACCAGATTATATCAAATGTATCTCAATTCATAAATTGAACACTACATTCAAACATGTACAACTAGTAAATAATAACATAACATATAGGTAACTTTCTTTTATCCAAATTCATAAAAGAAAGACATACTTTTACTTTATATGTATTTATATATAGAAAATGGTATTTACATTATTACAAAACAGAATAAAATAAGAATAAAAACAAGAATTTTAAATAAATATAATTTTATTAAAAATTGCGATAAGTCAAATAAGATAAACAAGACTAATGTCTAACTGAAAATAAAACAAAATAAATAAGATCAGATCGTAACTGAAGATCAAATAAATAAATAAAATAAACAAGACCAGAGTATAATTGGAGATAAAATAAATATAATAAACAGATTAGTAGGAGAGTGAAGATAAAATAAATAAAACAAATAGAATAGTGCAAAACTACTGGATATAAAATAAATAAAACCAATACATAATAAAATAAATAAAAAGGAAACAAGATATAAAAAAAAAAAAAAACACTCTTAAATTTTATGAAAGGGAAGGACTCACTAGGAACAAGATATGCATTTACAATATTTAAGAAGAGTAATGATATTTTGACACTCTTATCTTCAATACATTTATTTGATACTCCTATGTGTATAAAAAATATAATATTTTATTATGAGGTGTCTAACATGTCAGCTTTTCTTTCTCTCTCCCTTTCTTTCTTCCTCTCTCTCTTACTCTTTCTCCTTTTTTTCTGTTTCTCTCTCCCTTATCTTTCTCTCCTCTCTCTTCCTTTTCATTTAATGAAAAATATTTTTTTAGTTTCTTCTTTGTCATTTGTCTCTAACATTCACCTCTATTGCATCTCAATATTAACATCAAACAAACAAACATAAACATTGTTGTGATGTTTCTTCTTCTTTGCATTAACTATAATATTCTAGCCTTTTTCTTTGTTCCCATATGTCTTTCACCTCCATTCTTTGTCTTTGACTTTCACATGTGTTGTTTGTTACTGTGTTATCATGTTTTGAAATACATATATTAATTATTTTATTTTTATCTTAAAATAAAAATTAGAAAACCTTAAGTTTTAATTCATGTTATTAAATTCTCATTTTAAAACTATTTTGTATTTTAGATAAGATTTGAACCTTATAAACCAAATCAAGTGATTTTAAAAGAAAAATATTATGGCTAAATAAAAAAAAATTATAATAAATAAAATAATAATAGTAATATATTGATATTATGAATAAAGCATATTTATGAATATAAAAATTTATATATGATTATTTAAAAAGAAAATAATAATATTAATAAAAATAAAAATTAATTAACTAATTATTATATACATTGTTAAAAATAAATTTCCAATTGATAAAAAAAGAAAAAAGGTAAGAAGATAATATTACATTTAATGTAATGAAACATTAATTTTTTTAAAAATAAAATAAAATAAAAAGAATAAAAAAGAAGATAAGAATATTTATTGCATTTAGTCACGATGTTTTTCTTTTAAAACTACTTGATTTGGTTTCTAACTTTTAAATCTTATCTAAAATACAAAATACTTTTAAAATGAGGATTTAATAATATGAATTAAAACTTTTAAAATAATGGAGGTGAATGACATAAGAGAAAAGAAAAAGCAAGAATGTTATGGTTGATGTAAATAAAAAGAAATATTATAATAATATTTAAATTTATTTGTCTAGAATTAGAGTTGAGATATATTAAATACTAGGGTTGTTACAAAGAACATAAGATACTACCAAGCTCATGTTTATGTTTGTTTATTTGATGTTAATATCGAGATACAATAAAGATGAATATTAGAAAAAAATAACAAAGACCAAATTGAAGAGAAATAATCTTTATTAAAAAAAGAAAGAAAGATGAGAAAGAGAAATAATAGAGAGAGAAGAGAGAATAAGAGCAAAATAACATATTTCACAATTTTTTGACACATAGAAAATAAATATATTGAAACATATATCATTACTCATTCAAGAATTGTGTTACTTCAAATCTCATTTCTCACTTTTTCTCTCTCCTTCGTCTCTCTCTTCCTTCTCTCTTTCTTTTTTCTATTTCTTTGATCTCTTTTTTCTCTCTCCTCTCTCCTCATTTTCTTATTCTCCTCAAACCTTTTTTTTATCTCCTTCCATCTCACCCCACCTCTTTATATACCTGTAAATTTATTTTTTAAATTTTTTATTTAAAATTATGATTATTTTTATTCATTGAAATTTTATTCTTATTTTATCCTATCGTTATTTTTATTTTATTTTATTTATTAAAAAAATAATGACTACATTAGATGTAATCCTATATTTTTATTTTTTATCTTTTTTTATTTTCTTTCTCATCCATTAGAATTTTATTTTAATTATTTATTTTAATAATTGATATATATTAATAATTAACTAATTATTCTTTTTATTATATTTTTGTTTTTATTAATATTATTTTTTCTTTTTAAATAATCATATATAATTTTTTAATATTCATAAATGTATTATATTCATAATATTAATTCTTTTATATAGCTATATTAATATTTTTATTTTATTTAGTCATAATATTCCTAAAGAAAACTACTTGATTTGTTTTTTAATATTTACATAATATAAAATATTTTTAGAATGAGAATTGTATTAATATAAGATTTTTTAGTTTTTAATTTAAAATAATGATAAAATAATTAATATAATTATTTAAAATTAAAAATGTTACATTACTCTCTTCTTTTATTTATTTTTTATAATTATAATTTTTTTAATTAACACATTATCTTTATCATATGTGTCGTCAAGTAATTATTTTAAACTAAATAGATATCAAAAGACTATTTTCCTACCATTTAATATAGGGTATATGACTTGATGTCACATTCATGTTACATTTTAATGGTCATGGTTCATTACCTTAATTTGTTCGATATTGGTTGTCTAAATTAAAGTTGACCTGAAAGTAAAGTGAAAGGAGAAATTTTGACAATAAAGGTTACCGCAACGTAAGGCCCTTCATAGGCTTCCCCCTGTCTAATTATGAAACACCAAAACAAAAAAACAAAAACAAGGGATGGTTGGCTCCTAGTTCTTGGTTTTTCCATGTCTCTCCTATTAGCTAAAAAAAAGATAGCTTTTAACTCCAAGCCTCACGTCTTTTCAACTGACATAACCTACTATCTCCGTCAAGAACATCAATAAATAGACACGTATGTTCCAAACCAAAATCGCAACGCACTCTCCACAGGGCACCGTCGGAGGATCGCAACGCCTGAGGGATCCCTTTTCAGTTCATCCTTGGGCGGCTCCTTTTCCTGCCTCGTACGTATCACTCTTTACGTTCTTCACTTCATCAATTTGCATCATAATAATCACAAACAAATACTCATAGCAAATTATGTTGTTTACAGAAAATGTTAATTTATTCTTCACTTTGTTCTGTGATTATATATATTCAGGTTGGTGTGAATTAGGAGCTGCTTGATATATAAAAAAAAAAGAAGATGGGGGGTGATGGACAGAAGAGGAGAATCGCCATCATTGGCGTTTCTACCTTCTTGCTGGTTGCTATGGTGGTAGCCGTGACGGTTAGCGTGAACCTTAACAACAAGGGAGTAAACGAGGATGAAACGGAAGCAAATAAATCACACGTAGCTTCCTCCATGAAAGCGGTGAAAACCCTTTGCGCACCCACGGATTACCAGAAAGAATGCGAGGACAGCCTCAATGAAAAAGCCGGCAACATCACTGACCCCAGGGAACTCATTAAAATCGCCTTCAACATCACCATCACCAAAATCAGCGACGGGCTTGGGAAAACGCAGCTCATGCACGAGGTCGAGAACGACGCAAGAACCAAGGAGGCCCTCGACTCGTGCAAGCAATTGATGAACCTCTCCATCGAGGAGTTCAACCGCTCCCTTCAGAGGTTCAGCAGGTTCGACCTAAACAACCTCGACCGCATCCTCACCAGTCTCAAGGTGTGGCTCAGCGGCGCCGTCACGTACCAGGAAACGTGCCTTGACTCGTTCGAGAACACCACCACCGACGCTGGCAAGAAGATGCAGGGGCTCTTGCAAACCGCCATGCACATGTCCAGCAACGGCCTCGCTATCATCAACGAGCTATCCAAAACTCTCTCCGACATGCACGTCTCCAAGTCCGGGCGCCGCCTCCTCACGGCTGCTGAGGATTTGCCGGTTCTTGGCCACGAAACCGACGACTTTGACCTTCCGGATTGGGTTGAGAATCGCTTTAGCGTTCGCAGACTCCTGCACATGACTGGACGCAAACGCATGGCGCATGTGGTTGTTGCCAAGGATGGTAGTGGAAATTTCACCACCATCAACGAAGCATTGAAACATGTGCCCATGAAAAACATAAGGCCGTTTATTATCTACGTGAAGGAGGGTGTTTACGATGAGTACGTCGAAGTTTCCAGAAATATGACCCATGTCGTCATGATTGGTGATGGTGGTCGGAAGTCGAGGATCACAGGCAGCAAAAACTTCGTCGATGGGGTTGGAACCTACAAAACCGCCAGTGCTGGTACGTTAATTATGTTCAACAATCTCTTTTATATATATATATATATATATATATATATATATATATATATATATATATATATATATATATATATAGTGGCAGAAAACTAACGAAAATATTTATAAATGCTTGCAGCCATTATTGGAGATTTCTTCGTTGCCATAGGCATGGGATTTGAGAACACTGCAGGAGCTGAAAAGCATCAAGCAGTCGCATTGAGGGTTCAATCAGACAGGTCCATCTTCTACAAGTGCCGCATGGATGGGTATCAAGATACACTTTACGCCCACGCCATGCGTCAATTCTACCGCGACTGCATCATAACAGGCACCATCGACTTTGTCTTTGGTGATGCAGTGGCTGTGCTCCAGAACTGCACATTCGTGGTCCGAAAACCGATGGCGAACCAGCAATGCATTGTGACCGCACAAGGTAGAAAGGAGAAGAACCAGCCATCGGGTATAGTGATCCATGGAGGGGCCATTGTGGCAGATCCCAGCTACTACCCAGTTAGGTTCGACAACAAGGCTTACTTGGCTCGTCCATGGAAGAATTTCTCAAGGACCATCATCATGGACACGTACATTGATGACTTGATCACACCCGATGGCTACATGCCATGGCAAACAGAGGAGGGTTTAAGCGGAATGGACACTTGTTTCTACTCAGAGATCAACAACCGTGGCCCTGGTGCAGACACGGCGAAGCGAGTGAAATGGGAGGGAATCAAGACCCTCTCAAAGGACGGCGCAACAACATTCTTGCCATCCTTGTTCTTCCATGGAGATGACTGGATTAGGGTCACCAGGGTTCCTTACAACTCTGGCCTGCCCTCCCCCACTCATTGATCAGTTTTATTCTTTTTGGGAGAGAGCCAAGTGCGTGTTGCCATATTAAATCGCCACTTCATCACTCATGCTTGTGTTGTACCACCTTTATCTTTTTTTTTCTTCCATTAATTCATTGTTCTGAAATGCAAGTGCGTATGAACTGGCGTTTTCCTACAGTTCTCTATGCTTGTAGGATGCTTAATTAATTAGATTCCCAATTACTTAACTCAACCCGTCTTCCTGCAAAATTTTCTTCTTAAATCGATCCTTCCATACTCCTTTTACCTACTTTATATGTACAGCTAAAACTAAAGGGTGATGTTATCTGAACACCACTGTTCATCATTCACACCCATTTCACTGTCATATATTATTATTTTATCTATATATAATATTATATTAATAAATAAAAGTCTGAAATGGAAGTTTTTTTAACAATGGTATCAAACCACCATTTTCCAAAACTAAATAAAGAAAATAATTAATAGACCAACAAATACAATTCTTAACCACATTACTTATAACAATTAAGTTTTTTTTTTCTACTTTTGATTTCTTTCTGTCTTTTAGATGTTAATCTTAAGACGTTATGCTCAAGGTGAGGCAACAGAAAGTATCCTTTTTCTGAATGAATCACTATTGAAGTATATAATAAGCCTTTTCCAGAGAATCTACATACAGCCTCAATTTTTTTTTTTTTTTTTTTTTTTTTTTTTTTTTATTTTTTTTTTTTTTTTTAATTTTTTTTTTTTTTTTTTTTTTGTTTCATAGAATTGGTATATCATTGGAAAATATTAGTATTGTTTGTAGCTGTTCTAGAAAAAAAAGATCGATGAGAAAGATCACTTTAATAGTGCTTTAGTTACCAAATTGATAAATCAGAGTTTAGAGTATGTATATGAAGCCCTTTCTCATCAATTGACAAAGAAAGAGGACACTATTGTTTACGTTTGATGTTCTTTTCTCATCAATGGATTTAAACTGAAATGCTGCATAGGGGAACAACTTCAGTGTATATGTGTTTAAACTTAAAGCATAAATAATGCACGTAAGGCACAACTTCTGTGTACATTTATATTTTTTTTATTATTGCTGAGACCAACATTAACAAAACACTTCTATATACATTCATTGAATAAAAAATCTAGAACCTCATATTGAAATTGAAAATTGAAGAAATAAATATTACACCTTGGAGGCTGTTGAGACACCGTGAACATGACCAATGCTTCATTTGGATTTGTTCGTTTTTTTCTCTTACTACCGTTCATCTGATGATTGTCAATAGATGAATAATGAAGTTGTTGAATTATAATTGGTTGATGTCATTGCATTTCCATTAAATTCAACATCAAACCAAAATGAAGATCATGCTAAAAAAATCTAAAAGAAAATCAATGTATTAAGTGCATGACTTTTGCTTTAATCAAAAATAAGTTTAAGTTGTGTTATTTATATGCATGACTTACATCTTCAAACCAGTTTTTGAAATGAAATCGTGTTTTCTTTACACAACTTCATATAAATAAAGAAATTTAATCAGTTAACTCTAAACAAAGTCGTATAATTCTAAACAAAATTGTGTTTATGTCACACAACTTTGGTAGAGACACAGAAGTTATTTAAATATAACATCACTTTGAGGTTAGAATTCTAATAGAAGTTGTGTTAGGCAAGTACAACTTCTTTAGAACAAAGTTGTATCATAGCAAACATGACTTACCCATATTTCCAAACATCTCCAAGCCCTTCTCAATCTTTCTAACACCACAAAAATACCTAATCACAACATTATAAGTCTAAACACAAGCCCTCAAACCATGCTCTCCCATTCTTTCCATAAACCCTAATGCCTTCATGTCACTAACATGACAAAAATCTCTTACAACAACGTTGTAAGTAAGCAAATTCAGCACTCGCAACCTGATGTGAATCCTTTAATTGGGTTTAAAAAATGAACCGATCTAAAATAAGAAATTGTCTACTATTGTATAACCATGCATAAGAGCTTCGAAGCCATATCTTATACTGGAAAATTGATCTAAACCAAATTGAGGTGAAAGATTACAACTTGGGACACAAGTTTGACAAACGAATCACTCAAAAAGTTTTCGTAAATCATGAGATATGGTTTAGAATAGTTTTGGATGAAAACAAGAGAATTTTAGGGTTAAAGATAAAACAAATGATAAGGATGAGCAAGACCACTTTCATGGAGGAAGATAAGTAGCATTACAGTCACGGAAATGAAAAACCCTTGATAAATATAACATTTGGTTCAGTCAAGAATCTATGAGATCAACTCTTACCAATTTGAAAAAAAGCATGTATGTGCTTGGTTTTACGGGACCTTGAGGAGGTAAAAACAATACTTCCAAGGTAAAAACAATACTTCCAAGGTAAAAACAATACTTCCAAGATACCAATTGCAACGACTCCTTTGTTGGTCTCCATGCTTAAGTCAGTACTTAGAGTTTAGTGTAAATTGGATTAGAATGAACACCTTTCTCTACTGTTACTATTTACTATACATGCAATGATTATTGTGTCAGATATCATTATTATTCTTTACCTCTTGTTAGGGGAAGGTGTAAGGTTTACTCAACCTACCTTTGTCAAAGATGGGAGATGTAAGGTCTATTGAAATCTGCTTCTTTATTAGAGGTTTGGTGTCAGTCCCAATATGAGCAATGGTAAAGAGATTGACATGTGGTGATGGACAGTAGGAGGTTTCGGTTTGGGCGACCCATATAATATATGACATACAACATATCAGTCTGAGTGACTGACAACTAGTGGACTCCATGTGCTTGATTGAGTGTATAATATTGTGCTTATTCTGAATTTCTAGAATGTTTGAATACATATTTAGTTTATGAGTTTATTTTATTTAGAAATAGATAAAAAAATTAAAATAATCATATCACATGTAAAAATCAATTACCTCCAATGGAAGATCAACATATTAAACTTGTAAACTTGGGTTCAAGTTTTAAACGAAATACTAAATTAATTTTCACATAAAATAAAATCTTTATATTTAAAAACAGAAATATTAGATATAGATTGTATAAAATTTGAATCTAAAAATTCTTATACAAATTGTTTTTACAACTAATCTATAAAATCATATAAAAAAATTCAAAAATGACAAGAACGTTTTTTACACTATAGATCGAATAATAAATAATTGTCATGGATTGTTTCTCAAAATTTTAACTAGTCTTTATATATATATATATATATATATATATATATATATATATATATATATATATATATATTTTTTTTTTTTAT
>Ga0099825_1003598_pt1 | contig 20596 bp, 10 predicted proteins | sample SiratroredBW_FD_76838 | JGI IMG/M metagenome (GOLD analysis project Ga0099825, IMG submission 76838) | Root nodule microbial communities of legume samples collected from California, USA - Siratro red BW | ecosystem: Host-associated > Plants > Roots > Nodule | place: USA: California | collected... | reverse complement strand
TTATATATATATATATATATATATATATATATATATATATATATATATTATTTACTTCTATTTTTTATATTATGTTTTATTATGCTATTAAACAAATATTTTATTATATTATTAAACAAATATTTTATTATAATCAATTCAAACAATAACATTGTATTGATAAATACAAATTTTATCATCAAATTCTTTTGTGTTATATTCTTATTATATCATATTATTAATATTCAATATAATTATATTTAATTTTTATTTAATTTTTTCACTTTATTCTTTATTACTTTATATTGTGTTGTGTAATTACAGTTTTCTTACCTTTCATGTAAGAAAATAATTTCAAAAATATTAAAAATAATGACATTTAACATATTTAAATTTTCTTATTTTAATAATACAATACAAGAAATTTAAATAAATAAATAAAATTAAATAAATCTAACTCAAAATAGGCTTTAATTTATTTAATTTTAACCCAATAAAGTTTAACTAAAACATTATAGTTTCTAAACTTTTTTTCTTCAACTAAAATTTGTCTCGCAACATTTTCACACATTACACTTCAAGTTGTTAACTTAATTTGCTTTAACAATTATTCAAGTGGATTGAATTAAATAAGTAGCATTATACTTAAAATTTGATTCAATTACTTAACAACTCGTTTAGTTTATTAACTAAGTTTTTTAAGCTAATAAGCCATGTGACTCTTAAATTAATCTTAATTATGAAGCCACTAATTGTTTTCTATTATTATATAGATTAAAAAGATTTGCTTAAATAATATGTAGTTGTTTACACCATTTGTAGTGTGAAAAACATTATACTAATATGCACAACACCTTTTGTAAGACCACTCTAAAACAATGAGGAAACCTACTAAGGTCCTTGCACACAAATGAGTTGTTGGACAATTAATTAATGGTCTTTTATTATGTGGGGCATCTAATCAACATATTATCAACCAGGTGTTGATTAAAAAGATTAATTGATTGTTGAGTATGATCCATCACTTAGTAAAGCTCCAATTTCACAATCCAATCACAATTAATGGAAATGCTATCTAATCTAATCTATTACTCTACACTAATTTCAAATTAAAAGTATCTTCTGCACCCATTTTAAATAAAGAGTCTCTTATGTTATGTTGATATGTGCATTTAGTAAGCATGTCTTCCTCTTCCCCTTTTTATCAAATTGTAAAAATCAGTTCATTACAACATTTCTAACATACTTTCTTTTATTGCTCTTATTTATTTATTTTTTGACAAAAAATATTATAACTTACATTTAGGAAAATATAACATATTCATACCTTCATAACTAATAGACATACTAAATTGTATTTTAACAAATTAAGTATCATTTACCATGTTATATTTTATATTCACTCACATCTTATACTTCAACTATCATATTTTATGTTTCAACTATCATTTATTTATATTTTATTATTCAACTATCATTTATTTATATTTTATGATTCAATATCATTCATTTATATTTTATGATTTAACTATCATTCAATTAAATTATAAAAGTTAAGATCAAATATATTTTTTATTTATTCCATCAAATTATTAATAAATAATCATAAAAACTTTTCATCGCTTATTTATTTACTACATAACTTTCATTATATTGTAATTTTTTTATTACTTTGATATTTTCTTCTATATAATTATACAAAAAAAATACTACACAAAATTTAAAATATCATTAAATTCATAATTTTTTTTAATTTATTTAATAATAAATTTCATAAATATTTTTTAACTTATTTTTTTGTTTATAAACTTATATCTATCTTTTTTTTCTTTTCTTTGTTACCTTTTTCATTACTTTTACATCTTACTAATAAACTAATAATACTCATTTCATATTATATTTTTTAAACTTTACTTTTTCTACATTCAATTTAATTCTAGTTATATTTTTTAACTTATTTTGTTGCCTCCTCAATAAAGACACAAAGAGAAATTTTTTATGAAAAGATCGCGTGGCCAGACTCACACTAAATAATTATTTTTTTTTATGTTTTCCGTTTTTGTGAGTCAAGCTGACACAAGTATTTTTTTTTTTAAAAAATTAGTTATGATTTTTGCGCTGACCAAACCGTCACTTGAGATTTGACATAAAGAACCCATACTTTGATGCTAATCCAACATTTTCTTATAATATAATAATAATAATAATATAAATAAAAATAACAATAATAATAATATTTATAATAATGATAATAATATTTATAATAACAATATTTATAATAATAATAATAATATTATGTATAATAATACCAATAATAATTATAGTACTTATAATAATAATATTTATAATTATAATAATAATATTAAACATATTTATAATCAAAATAAGATTTATAATAATGATATTGATAATAATATTTATAGTATTTATAATAATAATATTAATATTTATAGTAATAATAATAATAATATTAATAATAATAATAATAATAATAATAATAATAATAATAATAGAATACTAATAATAATGTTTATAATAATAATAATATTTATAATGATAATAATAATATTTATAATGATAGCATAATAATTATCTTAACATGAGAATAAATTTATTCTGGTTTGATATATTTATAGGTTTTGTTGTAAGGTGACAGAAAATTTATTCTAGTTTGATAATTATAGGTTTTATCAAATTGATACGAGGTTTTCTGTTCAAGTCCTATTAAATATACTATATTTTTATTTGTAATATAATATATGACCTTTCTCACATCAAAAGAATTTTCGATGTAACCTTAATTTGATTCATGTAATTCAAAATAAAGCATTAATATATTTATCAAGATTTCACCACAAGATTATTATAGAAGATTTTGTATTGTATACGTTATAGAATTAGTACTATTTTTGTTTGGACTTTTTAATTCGTTTCATTACATTTATTTTTCATTTTTTCATGTTTACTTTAACACCAATTTGCAGACGTCTTGGCGATAATCAATTTTCCGGAAAGATACCTAGTTTTATTGAAAGATGGACAAATCTCAAAATATTGTGAGAACCATTTCTCCAAAAAATAAAATTTAATTTTACTTTTATGGTTCATTGATCATATATAACCATAAGTTTTGTTTGGTCAGAGACATTACAGGGAGTGGCTTAGGAGGGCCATTTCCATCTGGATTTTCATTCCCGCAGACCTTAATCAGATTGTAAGTATGGTGTTTATTGTTCTAACTATCACACCAAAATTAAATGTTTTTTCTTATGATATTCTTGCAATGTATTTGTTTCATTCCAAAAGCAATGGAGATTTAGTCTTTTAAAACATATCAGATTGAATTAGTTTCTTTTTTATTTTCTAATTTGTGCACAAATACATTATATGAATATGTTTATTTTCAGCAAACAAAATAATATCTATTAGAAGAATAAGTGTATTTAATTAAGTGACATATTTATTATTTTATGAATTTAAGTAAAAAATATAAACTACAATTCATGCAATAACATGGAATATATGTTAATTCGAGAGAAAAATAGAGGGTATGTTATTTTTTTACTTTCAAAAAGTATTCTTTTATTTGATAATTTTAAAATAAAATAGAAAATGAAAAATTCGATTTATTTATTTATTTTTATAAGTATTTTATAGTGCCTTTACTTTTGTTTCAAAATACTTTTATTAATGCCCTCACATTGTTAAAATATTAATTGCAGGCAAGTTACGGACTTAAATGGACCCGAGTCAACTTTTCCATTAGTTAATTTAAGACAACTGCAAAGATTGTGAGTATATTCTTCTCCTTATTTTCAATATTTATTTTGATCTCTTTTATAAAGCCTAAATTAAATTTAAACAATTTTAAACATAGGAGTAGTGATGTTGCTTACTATTTAAAGAGTAAACTACCTACTTATTTGTTTCATTTATAAAAAATTTACTTCGAAATTATTGATTACATATCTAGTTATATAATTAAATTATAATATAAAAGTGAATATAAAACTCTTCTTACCAGTTACACTTAAAATCTATTTTTTTTTAAGATGATATTAAAATTTTTTAGAATTTATCTTAATTAAATTTATTGAACGTGTGACACCATTATTAGGTTCTTTTAATCCTATGTTAAAGATGTCTATGTTCGGTATATTACATTAACTAAAATATACCAAACCAGTTTCACAAGTAAAGATAGGCTTAAATTCTAATTTCTTGTTGATAAAAAATAATTTTACTTTCTTAAGTTTGTTGAAACACTTACATTGACTTGAAATATGTAAATTATAAATATATGTAATTTCAAATTTTACCTTATTAACATTGGTTAGACTTAAATTTCATTTTTTTTTTAATACGTTAAAGACTCATTCAAAAATTTATCCTACTCAAATATGTTGAATCTCATATCATCCGTTATTAAGTTTTATCTAGTCTTATATTACCAACCTCAATGTAAGAGAGTGTGTTAAAAAACTTATGTCAAATTATAATATATACATTCAAATCTTATCTTATTAGAGCAATTATGGAAAATTATATTATAGTTAAATTTCAAATTTTTAAAACAATTAATAAACATATAGACGACAAATATAATAAAAATCTACACATTTTATAATATTTTACATTTTTCTATAATATCAGATTACATTCTTTAATTTAACCTACGAAAGTTTCACAAGTAGACCGTAATATTCAATTTTTGTTTCATATATGATCCACCTTTATTTTAATTTAGTATATCCAAATACTACATGCTAAATAATAAATAAATTTCATGAAAATAATATATATGTATAATATGCTTTAATTAAATAAAATTTACCCTTCAAAGTTAAAATATATAACTAAAATATGGTTTGATATACTAATATTAATTGAAATAAGTGACAACCAATAAGTGATATAAGATTAGAGTGTACTATTATTTAAAAATAAACTATATTAAGAAGAAAAAACACTCTTTTTGTATAGTTTAAAGCAGTTTTTTCGGATTATAAGAAATTAATATGAATACAAATAAAAGTGTGACATTTATTTATTTATTTTAACTTTTTACGTTACGTTGTTGCATCAAAAACAAGAGAACCGGTTGCTGCTGGTAGGAACTGTGAATTAAGAAAGTTGTATTTTCCATTGTTACTATTATTATAGGCATAAAATTAATAACTTACCGTGATTATAATTTCTAAAAAACAAATAATAGTAAAGACTGACAAGATATAATAAATTTCAATTTATTTCATATTTTTTTTTTTCAAAAACTGTCTCATAATTTTATGAAGTAGAATTATAATATTTAACTATTCTGCAGGATATTAAGGAGTTGCAATATCAACGACCAAATACCAGAATATATTGGAAACATGACAAGTTTGAAAATTTTGTAAGTGCTGATTCACCATTTCTTCACTGTCATGTTTGCTTCAGATTTTTCTGACCACAAACACCAAATATTTTGTTCACATGCACACTGCTGGATACCATCACAGCTCAGTCAAATTACATTTGTGGTAGAATACAAGAAAAAAAAATTAATATACATGAAATAATAAAGTTAGCTCCTACATAATTCTATAAGTTTTATATAAAAATATATTTAATTTTTATTCAAAATTAGATTTACAATAATATGTTTAATTTTATTTAACCTAAAGAAGCAATTGTTTTGTCCCTGAAAAATCTTTCACTACCATTAAGTGATTCATACTTTGTGCCTGAAATAATCAGTCATTGATTATGCTCCATAAATACATTTTTATTACACTAGGTGATTAATATCACATGTTTAACCAAATACAGTAGCATGATATACTCTTATTATATTTGAATGTGCTTCCTTTTTATTAGCATTCATTGACTTGCAAAATAGTTTTTATTTATTTCAGGGATCTCAGATATAACAAATTAAGTGGAAAAATTCCAAACATCGAAGGACTGGTAAACGCCACTAATATGTACGTATCCGAATTTTTCAATGAAATATCTTCACAATCTTTGATAAAAAAAAATCTATTTTTAATTTCAAACATTAATATGTATATTATTATATTATTAAAATGTTGTTCAGGAGTTTTTTTTTCTTCAAAAAGATGTCAAGACATCATTTTTCTTTCTTTTATAATGACTATAAAGTTTTTTTTTTATAAGTAAAGAAAATAAATTCTAAAATATGTTGAACAAAAGATTCCAACATAATATTTATACAAAAGCCTACCTACTCCATACCTATGTGATATAGCTTACAAAACATGACCCTTAAAAATCTAATTATATGTCTATATCATCCAAAGACATCGTACAATTCTGAATAATACATTTCTGTCATTAGGCAAATGTGTATACTCCTAAATTTCTCTTTACCTATAGTTCTAGGCGTTCCCTAGTCATCCTTTCCCTACTCACTACATGTGATTAACCTCAGCTCTGATATTTGTTGTTATAGAGAGTGTTGGCTTGCTTTTTCTATTTCATGGCATTCTCTTTGACCTCGATATTTGCTTTAAACTTTTCTATGTTCTAACTGAGATTTTTATTTGCTCTTGGTTAACTTAAATTTGAGTTAATTTTTTCTCTTTATTCCAATATTTTTAAAGTCAGAATCTCAGTCCATCATCATTTGCCCAATCTTTGAATATTAACTCACATGCATGATTTTGTGATTTGGTTATATTTTAGATTTACTGTGGTGATATCAAATTAATGGTACATAATTTTAAAATTTGATTAAATATTTGGATTTACTGTTGGGATATTGAATTAATTACACCATAAGAGAGGGGAGGAGTTATGCACTAGGGATTTAATTTTTATCCATTTTACGGAGATATTTGGATGGACCATGGGGCCCAAAAAATATGAACCAATTCGCTTTGCTATACACACCCCCTTCTAGGCCCAATTCGCACCGTGTGTTAGCACAAGAAGGGACACAAACTCCCCAACCTCAAGCTGAATAGGCAAAGTGGCTTTGTTAGGCATATAACTTTCTTTTTTCATGACATCTTTTACACGTGGTTTGCTCTCAGTGGTTTTCTAAAAATTTTCTGGATATACCATCCCGTTGACTTATTCGAAAAGTGCACCGTGTCAAAAGTAATATAGTGAATTTTGAAATACGAGTGTCGATCCCACAAAAAACAGTTTCACTTAAAATTCTAGATTTTACTACTCACTAAGTATATAAAATTGGAGAATGATTTTGTTCAAAGAACATAAGAACATAAAAGAGAGATGACATATTAAGTTAACAAGTAGCAAAAGTGCTTTGAAATATTTAGTTAAAGTATGGGATTGAACTTTATCTATCTAACTCATCTATATTTTGGTTTGATAAGAACATATAATACTCATAACTACTCAATATTGATGGACATATAAAGATCATTCATACTGATTTCTCAAGCACGAAATTCATAAGAAAATTTTCTAAATACTGATTCCTCTACTATCTAGTAAATTACCCATCATTAAGAACATATTTTATAAAGTAATCAATACATTGAAACATATTCTTAGCATTATAATATATTGACTATTCTCATCTAGGTCATATTCTTAGAAATACTTCGTAGTTAAATCTAAGGATCAAAATCAAGACTCTACTGATAAGATAAAATCTAGCAATATGCATAAGATGAAAATAACAAGATTGAGTAGAAATTGAATATTATATATGAATATCATCAAAATACATATGAGTTCAAAAGATTACATTCAATCCCAAAGATGAAGATTTAGCTAGTCATGGTAGCCATTACAAACCAAAGAAAGGAAGATTGCAAGAGAAAGAGAGAGGAGCCTATGCTAGGCTTGGAGTCATTGTTGCATTTCGCGGCTTCTAACTCTTCAAAACCTTCTAACCACTTCAAAAAAAAGACAAAATCTCCTTCTTAAACTCATTTTTGTGCCTTGGGTTAGTAAAAATCAACCCCTCTCTAGACCAATCTCGCTTGAGCGAGCTCGCTTGGACGAGCCAGCCACTACACATCCTTTTCATTCTAGATAATTCTTGCTCAAGCGAGTCATTCTTGCTTGAGCGTGTCTTTACTTTCATCATTTTAATTCTTTTCTTCATGCATCTTCCAATCTTTCATTTTCTTCATTCTTTATAACTTTAAATTTACACAAAAATTGGAATTAAATGGTTTCATTTATCTCAGAACTCAAAAGCTATATTTGGATCCAAAAACTCTCAAATTAGGGACAATTACTATTTCAAACAACAATTAAAACCAAAAGTACCTAAGTTTTCTTACGTACAATATACTCAATTTACAATTATCACATTCGGAAGCCGACTTTCATTGATTTGTCATTCAGAGAACGAGTGAGGGTTATACCCTTTCAGAGGTCGAGTAAGGGTTATACCCTTTCAGAGGTCGAGTTTCGACAATCATATTTATGGACTCGCCTTTTGATAGTAATATGTATAGACTCTCCCCTTGGCGGTCAAATGTTTGGACTTGCTCATCGACAGTCAAATAGACTCGCCCCTCAACAGTCGTATATATAGACTCACCCCTCAGCAGCTGCATATATAGACTCGCCCTTCGACGGTTAAGTGTTTGGACTTGCTCCTCAACAATCAAATAGACTCGCCCCTCAACAATCATAGGTATAGACTTTCCCTTTGGTGGTTAAGTATTTGGACTCACTCCTCAGCAGTCAAATAGACTCGCCCCTCAGCAGTTGTATATATAGAATCGGCCCTCAACGGTCAAGTGTTTGGACTTGCTCCTCGGAAGTCAAATATACGCGTCCCTCAACAGTCGTAAGTATAGACTCGCCCTTCAATGGTCAAGTATTTGGACTCGCTCCTCGACAGTTAAATAGACTCGCACCTCAGCAGTCATAGGTATAGACTCGCCCTTTGGCGGTCCAGTGTTTGAACTCACTCCTCGATAGTCAAATACACTCACCCCTTAAGAGTCATATATATAGACTCGTCCTTCGGCGGTTAAGTGTTTTGAGTCGCTCTTCGGCAGTCAAATACACTCGCCCCTCAGCAGTCATGGGTATAGACATGCCCTTCGGCGGTAAGTGTTTAGACTTGTTACTTGGTGTCCTTCCTTCTTTTTTGCTTCATCGGTTTGACTTTCGGATCCAAGGATAAATGGTGACACGAAATTAGGATCTATACTCTGCATGTTAGCAGGTGACCATGCAAAAGCATTCATCTTCTTCTTCAAAATCTGGAGCAGATTTTCATGCTCCTCCATCTTTAACTTGATCCCAATCTTCAAAGTTTTTCCTTCGGCCACTTTTACTTCTCTCACCCCTCCTACAGGCTTCGGCCCCCATTCTTTATGAATTGGCTCAAATTTTGTTTCTAAAACATTCGGCTCTCTTGGTGTAGGGTCCACTCTTGTTTTAGAGGCAGTTTTCATAACATTTTCTTGCCAGCTTCTGGTATAGTCTCAAGGTTACCACCTTTCCGTCGATTGTCAAAAATTTCACCATCAAATGTTTTGAGGACGTCACTACTCCTATGTAGATGAGGAGGGGGATTTCACCACCATGTATTTGATTATGATGGTGCTTGTAAGGGTGCCATCTATAAATGTAGTCCTCAAATCCACATAACCTCTATCCTTCACCCGTTTTCCAGAAAACCCTACCAAAACCCCATTAAAACTTTGTAGTTGTTCTTTTGGTATTTGCAGTCCAGAAAATTTGTCTCAAAACATCACGTCGACGGAGCTTTCTTGATTAATCAACTCTTGATGTACATTTCTTCCCATTAGTACAACTGATAATATTATGGGGTTGTCTTCGTATGGCACAACACCTGTCATGTCAGCTGTCGAGAACATTATGTTAGGCACATCCTGAATTTGTCTTTTAGCTATAGTTAAAACTAATATGGAATATCTCTTTCTTCTCTAGATGACAACCCCTCTTCTCGTGAATCCTCATGAAATGATGTTTAAGTGTCCTATATTCGGTCGCTCATGTTGTCCATTCGCCGAGCCACTCGGTGGCATACTTCCAGCCTTTCTATTTTTCGGAGTTGACTCTATATAGTCATCCAATACCCCTTCCTCATCCAATTTGGCAAGCTGTTTTCCCGAAGTGAAACAATCACTGGTAGTGTGTTCCTTAGTTTGATGGAAATCACACCATTCACGCATGTTATGGCCCATCAACCTATGAAAGGCTTCGAGTAACCTTAACCTACTCACCACCTTTAGATCTTTCAATATCTCCTTTCTTGTCACGTTAAGCTTCGAGCAAACAAATTTGTTTCTTCCAGCCTTCAGAGTTCCTCCACTCATTGGGGCCTAAGCGGCGTAGGGCACATATCGTGACTTGTCTCTCCTGAATATCACTCACCCTCCATGCTTTCTTTTTTCGGAGTGATGATGATGTTTGATTAAATAATGTCTTTTCCCTACCCATATTTTCTTCAAGACTTCCTCTGCCTCAATATGTGTAGTGGCTCTCCTATATACCATTGCCATGGTTTCCACCTTATCCCGTAGAAGAGACTCGCTGAAAGGATTTGTTCGCAATCCCTTCACAAATGCATCCACAAACATCTTCTCATTCTGTGGGTTAGTCTTTATTATGACGCCGTAGAAACGACTAAGGTAGGTCCTTAGTGTCTCTCATTCTTGTTGTCGTAAATCAAATAAATCTGCCATTTTTGGAGGCTTCACTTGATTAGCAGCAAATTGCTGAAGAAATATTTGCAAAAACGTGGCAAACGAATCAATTGTGGCCTATGGGATCCTACTAAATCACTGAAGTGTTGTTCTAGTGAGAGCACCCGTGAACATTTTACATCAAATCACATCAGATCACCTTAAGATGAGCATTTGCGCCTTGAAAGTTTTGAGGTGGACTTCCGGATCGCCCATTCCTAATTAAGGAGCCATTTTTGGCACCATGTAGTGAGGGGGCACCTGTTTCTCTATGATCCACTGTCAATCCGCTAACATTTTAGGTACTCCAGATACTTTGGTTGCTGCATTCAACTCCTTTTCTCGCGGTGCGCACTATAATTCTTCATTTGCTTTCTATAGTTCCTCATGTGCTCTCAAAGTTTCTTCCATCTGGTGACATGTCTCGTCTTCCTCTTCTCTCAATCGTTCGTGCTCAATGTAATCCTCTGCTCTCCCGGCTCTCAATTCTTCCGCCTACTTTATAAGCTCTTTGTTGCTTCGCTATAACTCGTTCATAGTTTCCTGTATCTACTGGAGAGTGAGTGCATCATTATTCCCTCCTTGAGGCGCTGTTTGTCTCTAATTTCTCATCCTCCCTAGAAATCAAGTTTCTAGAAGGTTTTTAGTGTATGATCTTTTCGATGTGGAGGTAGGAAAGTTTTACCCAACCCCACGGTGGACGCCAATTTATTCTAGCCACTAAGGTTTTTTATCACTCTTGGCTAGCTGATGCGTGCTGCCGAACGCGCCCCAAATTAGACTAGGAGGCTAGATTTTACAATATAGCTAACCTAAGTCATTCTTTCAAGGACCACTCAAATATTCTCTTAAGCCACTAGAAATATAAAACAATAGCACGAGGATGAGAGGGAGGTTGGGGTTGACAAATATTTAAATTCAACATGGAACTTAAACAGAAACATAATTGAAACATAATAGAGAAATTCAAGTAATGAAAATCAATCCAGCCTCTTTTTGGTTCCCCCAAATCCTTCATTAGCCACTAAACACAATTTGAAATACATTTGCTGGTTAAATAGACCAAAATTCGTCCATCTATTTAGCATCCCGAATACTCCGCAATCGTGAAGCATGTCATCGAACATCTAGTGTGCCAAACCAATGCAATTGCATGGTGAGCAACATCATCGATTCGACTTAATTTTGATTCTGGAATTTCATGACACATTTCAATTGGATTGTATTCGTTCAATTACAGAGTCAATCCAACCATTAAATCCAATAATCAGGTTAAAACAACATGTGAACAAGTAATTGAGGAAAGAAATACAAAACACGAACCTAAGGATTAATGAAAACGGAAGAACCTTTAGGAACCAGATTGAACAAAGTGGTTAGCCACTCGTCATCATGGTTGGCATCCCAATTTAAGTGGAAGGAACACAAATTGAGAGAAAATAAATACAGAAGTGAAAAAGAAGCAAGCAAAGGAAATTGTATTCAAAATTTTGTGTAACTGTTGGTTGCTGTCCTCTACAACTCATTGTTTTCACATTACAATATTCAAAAAAAAAATTAACGACAAAAGGTGGCCCAGACCTACCTCTATGTTGCTCTAATTTTACCAAAAAAACACAATTTCGATCCCAACTGAATTTGGTGAAATGACTAAGTTGTCCTCAATTAATTATTTGTGTTCAAAGTGTTGTCCAGATTCCGTATGCCAACTTCAAGACTGATTTTATCCTCTTTTTTGTCTGAATTTGGTCTTGGACCCTCTAATAACATTTTTAGATCTTTGAGTTATCTGCAAAACAACATAAAGATTAAGTTAATTCAAGATGTGTAGAAAAAGTTATGGACAAAGCACAAACCATTCTCAAGTTTGGAAAAATTCTAGAAATTTCATCAAATTGAATCAAACTTTCAATTCAAGACCAATTAGCCCAAATACAAAACAATGGTCCAAAACCTATTAATTAATAATTTATTTATTATTATTCTTATCACTGTACAATAAGAAAGTGGTTAAATTAAATAAATATCACTAGTCCAAATCTGAGTTATTTTTTCTCTTTTACCAGTCTTGTATTTATTTATAACTTTCCTTCTGACCTCTTTAAGGCCAGAATTTCAACCCATAATCATTTGCCTAATCCCTGAATATTAGTTGACATGCATGACTCCGCGATATGATTAAATATTTTGAATTTACTATCGTGATATTAGATTATTGGATTTTTAGATTTGATTAAATATTTGGATTTATAGCCGGGATATTGAATTAATTACAAGTACTATAAGAGATCAAATGGGTTATTCGTTAGTGATTTAATTTTCACCCATATTACGTAAGTATTTGGTGTGGACTATGGGACCCAAAAAATACGAACCACTTTGCTTTGCTATACACACCCCTTTCTAAGCCCAACTTGCACCCCTTCCAGGCCCAAGAGGAAACACTTTCAAATAACACATTTAGCTCAACTTTAAAGCATATTTTGAGATAGAACATAGTAGACTCACATTTTGGCTATAGTTGTATACCAAATAATCTTATTCTACTATGTTGACAACTTTTCCAAGTCCCTCAAAATTGTCAATTGCTTTGTTCAATTTAAATTCATCTTGTCTCATCTTCTTGAAAAACACCAATTAAAAGCTAAATTTTACAATTGATTATTTGCTAGATAGGTACCCTACAATTCTAGTTTGTAATGTTGTCTCCTACGTGAAAGGAGATGAACCTGAAGTGTACAAGATATCATGATTGGATGGAGGAGAGAATTTAATGGAATTTGGTAATACATGAAGAGGGAGGTATGTGGCAATTTTGGCACGAATATAGGTGAAGATAAGTTTTTAAATGTGGTAGGTAAAGAGGAGACAATGGAGGTGGAATTTGAATTTTGAGATACGGGTGTTGGAATGATTTGTATGTGATTTGAGGGTGTGGGGCCAGATGGTCTTATGCATGTAGGGATGGATGTTGGAGAGAGAGAAGACGTGGTTGTAAGTGTAGAAGAATAAGAAAAAACAAAATTTTCTACAAAGTGCACGTGTCTTAAGGTATATAGTTTTTCTGTTTTAAAATTGTAACACTAATAAGCACTTTAAGATGAGTTGTAACCTAAGAAGACGCATGATTAAGATTTTGGGAGAAGTTTGTTATGAACGTACGAGACCAACCAAGAAAAACAGAGACATACGATTTATAAGATAGGCTATAGTTTTAAGAGCATAAGACCAAAATGAGATGGGTAAGGAAGGATAGTGGAGAAGACAACGAGTAGTCTCAATCAAATGACGATGTTTTCTTTCAGAAAGTTCATTGTGTTTTGGGGTATAAGGGGAAGTTGTTAAGTGTGTTGTTCCATGAGTTTCAAAGAAAGACCTCAATTTAATATATTCACACCATTGTTAGAGTAAAAAAAATTAATTTTTGTATTTAATAGATTTTCAACAAGTGATTTAAAAATTGGAAAAATACGAGAAACATCAAATTTATGTTTAATCGGATAAAGTCACACACATTTTGAAAAATGATTAATAAAAATGACATAATAAAAATGACTATTTATTTTGCGTCAATAATAAAATAACTTGCTTGTATCAGGTGCGGTAATTTGAGGAAGATAGTTTAATGGGTAGTTGAGTTGTTGTGACAAGTTCCACAACAGAGTAAGTAGAGGGAGTAGTGATGACTATTGATAGGATCGAAAATGGGAAATTAAGCTTGAGCTCTGATACCATATAGAAAAATATAATTTTTATATATTGAGAACATATATCGTACAAATATGTATATATATATATATATATATATATATATATATATATATATATATATATAGAGAGACACACACAAGGATTTGTTCCTGATTAATTGTGACAGAAAGATATATACAGGATGACAAATAATTAGGGGATAACATATGTTATAATTAAGAAATAATATAAGCTATAACATAATCTATGATTAAGGGTGTGTTATGATGTATGTGCATGATTTGTGGTTGATTGTTTCTGGTGAATGGAGAAAGAGAGTCTACTCTTAAATTGTCCACATCACCCAATGTCTAGAATCTGCTCCTTAAGTGGATATGTTGAGTTGTCATGGTCAGTGAGTAGTAATTGGGCTTCGCTTGCATGTCTAGGTTCAATGAATTTCCCACTTTCTCCATTGACTCCTCCATAGACTTATCCGTTGGCACCATGTAGTACTTTCCTAACACCCTTCCCACATTTTAGTTTAATTTTTATTTTTCATCAAGTTTTCTCTTACCTAACTTAGAACTTACATATTTGTGTTTTCTTTATAATGTTTGACTCTGCTATTGCTATCCTCGACCGATCCCACCAGGGACTCCCATATCCTCCATTCTCCGAGAACTCTATAGTTTCATTTTCCTCCTTCTTTAACACGAGTTCCAACGTTCTCACTTCGAGCTAACTTTCTTCCCTGATTCTATGGACGAGTTGGTCTCAAATAATATGTATTCACTAGATCCACTTATGCATTTTACTTCCCTTTGCTATGAAGATCTTCCTCAATAACAACGTTATACACTATGCCATTGATGACCCTTTTCTTCCATACTTGACAACCAATAGGCATTCTTTTCTTTATCTTAACATATTCCTGTTGGCATGAAACTCAAATACAATCAGTTATATTCAGGGGTGTGCACTTTTGTACTTTTGTTTAGCAGGAATATGGATGACCAGTGATTACTACTTTTAATTGTGTGTTTTTAATGTTAATTATAATGTTAATTATAGCATAGCTGTTATAGGTAGAGAGATGATTTCAAAAGTCTATTATGAGATTATATATTGTACTCCATGGTTTACGAAAAATTAAAGCAAAAGAGCAATAAAGCAGAGATATATTCTCCAGAACAAAAGTTTAGTCTGCTCTTGTTTTTTTTTTCTCTCCAAGAAGAAAATTAAAAATTCCTTGTCCTCTGATATCAAGTTGGTATCAGAGTTATAGCGAGTGTGATCAATAATATGTCATTACCTTGATTGACAAAGACGACAAATTATGACAATTGGAGCATCCAAATTAAAGTCCTTCTTAGATTTCAAGATGCTTCGGAGGTGGTATAAGAAGGTTTTGAAGAACCAAAAAATACCACGGGATATACTACGACAAAAAAAAAGAACATTGAAAGAGACAAATTCGAAAGATAAGGCAGCTTTGTACATGTTGTATAGAGCTGTTGATGAGTCCATTATTGAGAAGATTGTTAGTGCATCAACTTCGAAGGAAGCATGAGACATCTTGAAAAGAGTATTTTTCAAGGGTATCAATCGAGTTAAGCAGATGCGTCTTCAAACTCTATGAGATGAGTTGGAGGCCATGAAGATGAAGGATTTAGAGGATGTATCTAGTTATATTACTTGTGTGTAAACAATAGCTAATAAACTTAAACACAATGGAGAAATCCTCACAGATGCAAGGATTTTGGAGAAAATTCTTCGATCTTTGATGGATGACTTTGAAAATGTTGTATGTGCAATTGAGGAGTCAATAAATTTGGAAGAGATGACTATTGATGATCTTTGAGCTTTTCTTAAAGCATATGAACAACAGAAGAAGAAAAAGCAAGAAGTCTCAGAGGAAGCCTTACAAAAGATGACCATCAAGAAGGATAAGGTGATGTATGCACAACACAACTGAGGACATGGAGGTCTCAATTATGGTTGTAGCAGAGATCGTGATAGTGAAAACAATGAAGAGAGAGGACAAACAAACTAGCAAAATTGGAGTGGAGGAGGACGTGGTCGTGGAAGAGGTGATCGTTCTAATAATCCAAATGTTGAATGATACAATTGTAAAAAATATGGACATTTACGTAAGCAATTGCTATGCAAAGAAGAAGGTGGAAGAAGATGCAAACTTAGTTGAGGAAGATGAAGGGATCCTCATGATGGCTAATGAAGGCATCCTTACAAACAATGACATGGTGTGGTATCTAGACACTAGTGCTAGCAATCATATGTATGCGCACAAACATCTCTTTGTTGATATACGAGAGATAGAAGATAGGCATATGTCTTTTGGAGACTCAACGAAGGTCCCAATCAAAGGTAAAGGAAAAAAATGTTTTTCCCAAAAGGATGGAAAGACAGGTACTATGAAAAAGGACGTCTATTATGTACCTGACTTGGAAAATAATATTCTTAGTATAGGATGATTACTGATAAAGGATTTTCGGTTTTCATGAAATACCAGATGTTGCACTTGAAGGACAAAAGTGGTAGAATGTTTGCATGTGTAGAGATGACAAATAATCGGATGTTTAAACTCAATCTAAAGATAAAGGTTCGTCCTCCTAGGCGTGAATGGAAAGTAAAGGATGAAGAAAAAGTTTTTAAAACGTCCAAAGCATTAGAAGTCCAGATAGTAGAGATGAAACTTGTAAAAGAATAAAGCAAAGGTTGTGACTCATGTGATGAAAGATGGATTTTTCAATCCTCAAATTGGTGAAGAAAGTGAGGTGGTTGTTTCGAAAGAGGAAACCATTCCTAGTGCATCAAGAAATAAGGAAAAGATAAAAGAGACAAGGCATGGAAATTTGAGAGTTTCTACTGAAATTAACAATGCTCCAACATTAGGTATGGTTTGGTCAAATAATAAACATTAATTAACTGCGAAGAAGAGTACTTCAAGTGAAAATCTTTTGAAAATGATAAAAGTGAGGAAAACCATTGGACATGGTTTCAGTTAGTCACTCCATGGATATGACAAATTTACTTATTGGTAATAGTAGAAATAGTTCAATAACTTGAAGGAGATTATTGGAATAAAGGATCAAAATGTTTGAGTTTAAGGAAGAAATTTGTTGGCATTAAACTCAAATACAATCAGTTATATTTATGTGTGTGCGTTTCTGTTTAGCAGGAATCTGGAATTATTACTTTTAATTGAGTGTTTCTAATGTTAATTATAACATAGCTGTTATAGGTAGAGAGATGAATTTGAAAAGTCTATAATGAGATTATATATTGTACTTCAAGTTTTATGAAAAATTAGAGCAAAAGAGCAATAGAGCAGAGATATATTATTCTCCAGAACAAAATTGTGCTCTCATTTTTTTTTCTTTCTTCAAGAAGAAAATTAAAATATCCTTTGTCCTTTGTTATCAATTCCAACGTCTACCACAATAATGTAGCTTCATTGATTAGCACCAATGACCTAACAAGAGCCACCAATTTGCTTAGACAACGTTCGTTCCAAAGAGATAGTGGCAGCTCTCTACATTTTATCCAAAGAGATATTATTTTCCATGTCCAAAGAAAAATTAAAATTTCCAACAAATTTGTATTCGTGAATAAAATGTCATTACTAAGTTAATTTAGCGTAAAAAAATTTAAGTGTCAATTTATCGACAAATTTAATCTCTCGGTAATTATCTATGAATTTAATCAAATTGTATCAATTCTTTTGTGAGATACCCAACGTTCTGGTAGCTTTGATACTATATAGAGAAATATAATTTTTATATATTGAGTACGTATATCATATAAATATGTACGAGTATATATATATATATATATATATATATATATATATATTACATAATGATTTGTTCTTGAGTAATTGTAATGACAAAAAAATACAAAAAAGATAAGTATAGGATGACAAATAATTAAGAAATAATATAAGTTATAATTAATAGATAATATAAGTTATAGTTAAAGATATTATAAACTATAATTAAATGTGTGTTATAATGCAGACATATAATCTGAAGTTGATTGTTTCTAACGAATTAAAAAAAAGTTGACGGTTCAATGAATTTTCCACATTTCTCTATTGACTTCTCCATAGACTTATCCGTTGTCACCATATGTAGTACTTTCCTAATACCCTTCCCACATTTTAGTTTAATTTTTACCTTTCATCAAGTTTTGTCTTACCTATCTTAGAACTTACATATTTTGTGTTTGTTTAATAATGTTCGACTCTGCTACTGCCATCCCCTGCTTCCCGACTGATCCCACGACCAAGGACTCCCATGTCCTCCATTTTCCGAGAACTCTATAATTCCATTTTCCTCCTCCGATAGACCGAACATGAGTTTCAGCATTCTAACCCCCCACCCTGCAATTTTTCTATTACTCCAACATTCCGTTTACTACTGAAGATAGTAACACAATTTATTTATTACAAATGACTATAAAGTGAAGTTTACTTATTTTAAAGGGATAGTATAAAATTCATTTGCCTAAAATATACCACTTTGATGAGTCTATTCATTGTATAGATATTTTACTGGAAACTTGCTCACTGGATCAAGAAATGAGTGGAGACTACCTTACAAGAAGATTAAGTCCATGTGAGTTATTTATTTTATTTTGTTTCTTTCTAATCAATACTTTTAGGCTTCCCTAGATCAAATTATTGAATTATTCTTCATGGTAAAATACACAACTTTTTTACATACTATTTTCTTTACCACATTTCACTTTTTCTACACAGAGATCTTTCGTACAACAATTTCAGCAATGATAATGAAAGAGCACCAGAATGTCAAGTTGAAAAGAAGTAATATTGCATCCATGTTCATATATATATTTTTGCTATTTCATGAATTTATTTGGGACTAATCTATGTCTTATATATGCCTAGGAATCTTTTTGCAAGCTTTTCAAGTGAGAATAACTCGTAAGTTTTATTTCGGATACATTTCACCTTTATCAAGTGTAACTTTTTTTCTAATATTTTATATAATAAATAAGTAGATGTATTTTTTTTTTTATAAGAAGCACATACTTCTTTTTAAATGTATTGTAGTTACTAATTTATTTTTATATCCTTACTCCATTGTTAATTTTTTTTTATGCATTTTTTAATTTTCCTATGCAAGTAGATATGTTTATTAACTTATAAAGAACATAAGTAACTGTAATGTAAAAAAAATTATGATTTTAAATATAAATAATTTTATTAAACTTAACTAACACTTTAAACCATTTCACCTTTTTGTACTTCTCATTTATATAATTTTTTGTAGTTGAAAATAGAAAGCACTTTAAACCATTTTGCTGGATACACTGTTTTTATAACTAACTTTGTGTTATCGTTTTATTTAACAATTTGGCCCTTTAACCACGTGGGATATATATATTTTTAACTATTTTACTTTAATTTTTACAAATAATTTTTTTATCTGATAAGCATCATTACTTTCTTCACAACTGTGTAATTTCTCACTTAAAATAACTAATAAATTTTAAATTATTTTCTTAAAATTATATATCTTTAAATTGTATTATTTAAATTAAAAATTACAGATACACCGAAAGCTTGTGTATTTACGCTAGTAAAATATAATTTAAATTCATGATATATTAATTAAAACTTTTAATCACTTTATTTGGTCATGACTTGATGAATCACTTATTTATTTCTTGTGTAAAGAAAGAGAAAGAGTTATATACATATATATATATATATATATATATATATATATATATATATATATATTACTATAGTGAACATTTTTTTGTTTGAGTTGGATATGCTCTTACTTGTTTAGTCTCTTCCATTTCTCTCAGGGGACCTGTTTCTTGTATAAGGCCCAGTTGTCCTACGCGTAAGTTGTTCTAACAACTAATTTTTGTAAATTGTCTATCAAAATTTCAGTGTTCCATTAGTATTTGAACCTGTTTATGCTTAAATTTGTCTTATATAAACTTGAAAAATTAGAAATATGAAACATGTGTCTATGCTATGCAAGTTATATAACGGTCTGAGTTGTAAGAAGAAGAAGGAGTTCCAAATAAGAAAATAGATTTTGCCAAGAAGGTTCTTTTTTAGTTTGTGAACACAGTCACATTTGAAACAAAGGTAGAGTTTTTTTTTTTTTTTTTTTTTTTTTTTTTTTTTTTTTTTTTTAATTAAATTAATTTTTATAATATTTTTTTATTCTTTTTTAAAAATAAAGAAAATAAAATTTTTTTATTAT
>Ga0099825_1003595_pt1 | contig 20606 bp, 12 predicted proteins | sample SiratroredBW_FD_76838 | JGI IMG/M metagenome (GOLD analysis project Ga0099825, IMG submission 76838) | Root nodule microbial communities of legume samples collected from California, USA - Siratro red BW | ecosystem: Host-associated > Plants > Roots > Nodule | place: USA: California | collected... | reverse complement strand
TTTGATCTGGGGATCTTATGCATGGATGAAGCCTTCAAATGCTAATGAATCCCAGAAAGTGTAAAACTGGGAGATAGAAACTAAGGTACATTGGACTAAAAAATTCAGTAATGTGTTGCTTTAGTTGTATAAAAGAATCATATATTACTTTTATCACAGCATTTTTTGTATAAACTCAAAGGAGTAAGGTAATAAATCAGTGTAGAAGGTGTGATTGTGATTGAGAATGGAAAAAGGTGAAGGATGTTGAAACTTGTACCTAACGTTTGAAAACTTGAACTGGAAGGCAACAAAAAGCATGGTTGCAACAGATTTGAAAGCTTATTATGACCCTTTCTGAGAACAATAAACTTTTGTTGGTTGAATGATAATAAATTAGTGAAAATGGTATGTGATGAGAGGGAGTTTGCATGTACCATTCTCCCCCTAATAAAATGCTAGTGAAAATGAAAGTGGATATTTTGTTTGCTTCTTCTTTGTTCCTGAAATGCCACTTGTTAGAACATCAAGTTAACCTTTAACAAAAAATTCATGAAGAAAATTTTGAACTCTACTTTTTGATTGATTGATTCTTACAGTAGTATTTTATTTTGTTTTATTTAGAAACATATTCACCCTTTATAATCTTTCTCTTCCCACTAAAAATTACAACTACACTTTTTACTTCATATAGAACTATCCTTACTAGTTAGATAAAAAAATGTAGAAGAAAGTAATTGTTCTCTTTAAAAGTGTATTTTTGATTTCATTAGATGGGACTGCACAATAATAAAAAAATGTAAAATACAATATTTTTAAAAAATAAAAAATTATTTAATGTTTTATGTTTGAATCATCATTGACATAAGTTTATAGGTTCTTATAATTTAAAATAAATATAAATATTAAAATAAAATATATTATAATATTTAGATTAAAATTTCAATAATATTTATTAATAATAGTTTTATATGTAAAATAAAAAATAAAAAATATTTTAGGTTGATTTTTATTATTTTAAGAAAAATGCTAAAATAAGGTATAGTGTTTTTTAATTAAATTGATTTTGATTAAACTTTGATGAAATTTGATCAGTCATTTCACAACCAAATCAAAAAAATTTATTGATCAGCCTAAGGCAGTATTAGACAATTTAATACCAAAGAAATTAATTTTTAAATATCTTCTCCAATAAAGTTGTAGATTTTCTTTCTCTTCAACTTCATACAAATATTTTGTTTCTAAATTTTATTTCAGACATCAACTTATAATAATTAAATTTGTAGTAAAAGATATTACAAAAATATTTGAAGCAAATTTGCTTTATATCAAGTAAGAAAATATGAAGAGTATCTTCAAAAATTTTTTGACTACAAATAATTAAAAATAAGAGAACATACTTAGTTCAATCAATAATATCAATTGAGTAAATCTTATTTAAAATAATAGATTTATTCTTCATTATGCAAAAAAAATTAAAATTCAACACTCTAATTATGAATAAAAATATACTTATCAATTTTTCCAGTTTTTTTTTTAATTTTTCTTATTCATTCTTTTTAGTTGTAGGCTGATTTTGTGATTTATTTAAATATTTATTTACCAAATCCGTCTAATTATTAAACAAGATCTAAACTCACAAGAATCAAGAGAAATAAAAAATAATAAGACTTAAAAGGAATAGTTTGTAACCATAGAAACTAAAACGTCTTTTCTTAATTATAAAAATCAAAAAGTAATTTAATATAAAATAAATAAAAAAATTAACTAGTTAAAGTTGATAAAAATACAATAATTAGTAATATTTATAAACATCCTTTATAGAATTGAGAGATTTATCTGACCAGACACAAATATTAAAAAACTGTTACATGTTTATAAATTTTTATAATGGTTAATTAATGAAAAAGCATATTAAAAATATTAAAAAATTTTGCTATCTTAAAAATGTTAAAAAGATCACCTAGTATTGGATTGGGCACGCAGAATTGGAAGTGGTATTTGAGTTGGCAAAACTAAAACCCAACGAATCTCAATCTCAAGCCCATCAAAATCACTAATCAACCAATAATTAAGCTAAGCAAAGAATAACAGAAAAATAAATAGCATCAATAACCATGAATTTATTATAGTATTATATTATATTATTATATTATATAATAATCTTGTTGTTTGTGTCACTAACACCAACACGAACAACGTCAACCTCTGTCTATCATATTATACGCTAATTCTGTTCTATTTTTGCACTCATAGCATATTTCCCAAACCAAAACCCGCCCCAACCAAACACTGTCTTCCATGGAAGCACTTTCCATAATCCCCGATTCTTCTTCACTCCTTCTTCGCACTCCTTCTACTTCCTCTGGCGTGAGAACGCTGCCACTTGCTTTCTTCAAGATCACCCAAAACTCTCACTCCCACCTTCTCCCTCTTCGTGTTTCAAACACCGGTGGCGATGAAGCAACCAATGATTTCGCCTTAGCTTCTCAGCCTCAGGTTCTTCCATGCTACTTCTTCTTCTTCTTCTTTAGCATATTCATCAATTGGCTGATAAACTCACGCACCCCTAAAATCAAAATCTCTGCTTTAACTTTATACTTTGGAATTGGAATATTCTGATCAAACCACTAAAACCCTATTCACGGTTGTATTTTGCATTTGTTATTGTTATTTATTGTTAGTAGCCATTTCAATAAACTTGTTCCTAGGAGATCATGATACTGCTGCTAGCTTATGTTTATTTGGTTGAGAATTAAATGTAATAAATTTCCCTCCTTTTTAGTTCCTTGTCGCTGTACTTCACTCTTTATATAGATTCCGTAGTAATGTTCAATTGGGTCGTTAGTTGGTGATTTCTTTTTTGTTCTTATGCATCATAATCAACAGATAACTTATCATTGACTTTGTTGGGTTCCATTTCGTTCTCAAGGAAAACATAAGCCATTCTGAGACTGAGAGTTCTGAAGAAGATCAAGATGCGCCACTACCAATGAACATGTCATGGTCAACTATTTCAACACCAGGAGGAGGTGGAAGTGCATCGGGTGGTGGCACCAGGGCTGGACTTTTCAGAACACCTATTTCTGGTGGCGTGCAGAGTGCCACTTCGGCTCACGGTTTACCTAGACCGGCTTTGGCAGTTCGTAACCTGATGGAGCAGGTAAGCTGCTTGTGTTGTTTCTGGTAAAATCTAAATGGATTTTTGTGTAAACTGAATCTAGTGCAGTTACAGTAACGGATCCCCTTTATTAATTTTCTATATTGTCTTTTCCTTCTGTAATTCAAGGCAAGATTTGCTCATTTGTGCACTGTAATGTCTCGTATGCACCACCGACGAGAAGGATATCCATTTGGTTCTCTGGTTGATTTTGCACCAGATTCGATGGGTCGTAAGTCAATAATTCTTCTTTTGTTTGATTAGTGACTTCCTTTCAGTCGTATGAATATTTGATGCAATTATGGATTTCGGTGTCTAGTTGTTGTGTATCCTTGGAGTTGGGAGTTCTCCCCAAGGTACATGTCTGATACAATCATGATAATAAGCATTTGGTGGAGTCAGCTAAGTTCATAGGGGTCAGGATAATTAAATTGTTGTAAATTGTGTATGCGTTACTGAGGATTTCAATCTAGTATTGATCCTTGCTGAGAAAAGAGTGAGAATGTGATAGGACCTGAAAATAGATTGACCAAGCACCTTTCAAACGGGGTAGTCCTCTGATAATAATAATTCTATAACATAGAAGAAAACAGGAAGATAACTATGGAGATTGTGCAGCTGAACTGAACAGAATACTTCAACCCACCCCGAACCTTTCCGCCTCACTCAATTCTTCCCTATGTCCTAAACTCTTTCTTCCCCTCTTTACCCCCTTGCCCACAGTTCACGTATCACCACTAAACATGTGACAAGTATCTGTGTTGTTACAAAATTCCCGCCCTCTAGTCTATGTTTTGTAAACCAGACTAGTCATGAAAGGTTGATGGCATTTGTTCATCCAGTTGTGGTTGAAATGTTCATATTTAATATCTATTTAATTTTATAACATATCAAGTGCAAACTAACATAGAAGCATTAAATTATAGTTAGGTAAAATTTTGAATTAGCTTAAAATGACCATATTGTATGCTTTGCAAGATAAAAAGTTATAATGGAAAGCTAACAATTCATACATGTCCTTTATATGTTGGCAGTGGACCTTATTTGGCTAAACAAATATTTAGGTTGGATTAAAATTAAAAGAAACCAAAACAACCATTTCATACCTCCAGTTTTCTGAACCAGCTGGTCTGTTGTTTTTAATCTATGACTCTTCCCCTGGAATCTTCTCTGCAGTGGGCATTCTTCCATTTTCTCCAATTTCCTTCCTGCTTCTCCTTTCTAACATACACTGTCCATCCCTTCCATTTAGCCCATCTTTCGTTTTTGTAGCATAAATGTGTGCCATGAGTAAGAGTATGTGGGTACTGGGGATGAGATTCATGTTCGTCCTTTAGTTGGAACATGGGCATGAATGACAGAGTATTCCAATCTAATTGACTATTTTGATACTACATAAACATAAAGGAAATAAAGTACACATAAAATCACAGTTGTTATCTGTCTCAAGGTGTTAGTTGCTAATTGTGGAGCACTTATGGTTTTCTTGTCTGTTTGTGGTGTTTACTACAAATGCCTTATGTTCTTCTTTTGTAGATCCAATATTTTCATTTTCTCCTCTTGCAATTCACACAAGGAATTTGTTGGCTGACCCAAGATGCACACTGGTTGTTCAGGTTTGAAATATGACATTTCCTATTTAAGCTTTTAAATTTCCAATTCTTGTTTTCTCCGTTTTTTGGGTTTTATTGACAGTTATATTTTTTAGATACCTGGATGGAGTGGCTTGTCCAATGCAAGGGTAACTATTTTTGGGGATGTCTATCCACTTCCGGAAGATCAACAGGTTGTTTTCTGATTAATTTGTTTATGTGGATTAGCAAATATGCACTTGTTTGTACCTTCAATTATTCCTATAGAGATACTTCTGAATTAGAGGTTTATTTATACATGTCATGGTATCTATTTGACTATTTGTACTAACAGGAATGGGCTCATAAGCAGTACATTGCGAAACATCAACAGGGTCCTTCTCAACAGTGGGGAAACTTCTACTACTTTAGGATGGAAAATATAAGGTTGGCTCCTTTCCAGTTATATCTATGGGATGTATCTACTATTTTTTTTAATTTCTTTTTATGAGTGAGAGTTGTGAATCTTGATTATACAAACATGCATGAATGTTCTGCATTATTTAGTCAATATTAAAGACTACTTAAAATCACACGATCACTTAAAGTCACATGACTTTTGAGTTTTAATATTGATTATTACTTGTGTGATTTAATAGTTAATTGGATAAAAATTACTCTCATTTAATATGTTGTCTACACTCTTTAACACAAGCAGCTGCTACATGCTGCCAAGTTGATTGTATTGAACAAATAATCTTTTGTGCAAACTCTCTTGCATACTTTTTGGGGCATTTTACTTGGGCCTGGCGTATAAATGTTAATATTAGTCAAAGAACCCAATAGCCTAGACTTTGATAAATAGTTTTTTTTTTTTTTTTTCGTGGTTGAACTATGAAACAATCATATTTGGGTGTTTGGTAAAGCATCAAGAACTTGTACAGGCCGTTTGTATCCTTTTTAATTTTTCGTAAAAAATCTAGTTAAAAAATATGGTGCTCGTGATGAATAGAATCCATGAAGAATTGGGAAATTCAATTTCATCATGTTGTTTGGTACTGTTCATTATCAACCTGTGTAACTAATTTAGTCAGTTCATCATTGACAGTGACATATATTTCATTGGAGGCTTTGGTACTGTTGCTTGGGTGGATGTAAAGGAATATGAAAATCTTCAACCGGATAAGATTGCAGTCGATGGTGGGGAACAGTATTTAAAGGTGGATCTTCTGATGTTTTTTTCTTCCTATACTTGGCATTAAAGGAAATAACATGTGGCTTGTGTTGGCAAAGTAAACAATCTTAGTTTTCAAACAATTTTATATGCTCATAGAATGTTTCTATCTTCTCCCACTTAAAAGAAATTTATGTGATTGGTTGGGATGGGGCATTCTAATTTTTTCAGCATAGTAGCTGGACATGGTCCAGATGGGTGTATAATACATGTGGCACATTCAAGGTCATGACTTTGGGTTGGTTTTGTGGGGTTCTTAGTTGACCCTAGTGCTTTCCCTTGGTCAATAAAGCTACCTAAAAGGATAAATTAATGTCAACCCCCCTCCCAGGGTAAGTAATCCAAAAGGGTTTTTTGAGAAGTTAAAATGAAGTCTGAGTCTGGTTGTTTCAGGCAAACCTTTTTCAATGACTTTCTATCATCAATATGCTCATTGATACAATTATGTAAACCAGCCCTAGAGTAATATCACCTCATTGCTTGGTTTTATGTTTGAAAAAACAGGAACTCAATGCTATCTTCTCAAAGCCCCTTAAGAAACTTCTATCTAATGAGACTGAGGTAGATGATGCTGCACTCATATCCATAGACAGCAAAGGGACTGATATCAGGGTCCGTCAAGGTGCCCAGGTATGCTTTTTCTGTCCATAGCCAGATTGTCTTCCTGATAATATTTGTAGCTGCTGTGTATCATTTAGTGTCTTTCTTGTATGCAGTTCAACATTCAGAGGATATCATTTGATGAAGGGCAGGGTGTAGAAACTTTGGAAGAAGCTAAAGCTGCTCTTAGGAAATTAATACACAAAGGGAAAGTGTACAATTTGCAGCAATAAGATGTTGGATGCCTTCTCCCCCTTTGGAACTCTGCCAGTTTTCTAATCTGACTTTTTGCTGGAATGATTATTCTATACTTTTTGCCTGGTTGACATACCAGAAAGTGTATCATATCAAGTCTGATGATATCACCATAGTCAAACTAGAAATAATATATCAAACTCAGGAGAAATAATAGTATGCAATTTTCCCCTAGAGAAATCCCTTCCAATCATCTCAGGTTTTTTTAATTCAAGACAAGACATGTACTTCACATTTGATGTTTTCTTTTATTGTTTTTTGAAAAATGTCTTGATATATTTTTTTCTTTGCTGTTTGTCACATCCATTAATTCAAGCATCTCAGGTTTCAAAATAAGATGAAACCGATAATCTAGTTTGAGAAGTCCATAGAAAATTTGTAACTTAAATCGAATTAGTTTTTTTATTTGATTTGTTTGACCTCTGATTTAAATGGACTTATGTTGATTTAGTTAGATTTGTTTTATAAAATAATAATTATATTTTTAAGAGGTTAAAGTAATATCATTTTTTAAATACATTGTATTGTAATTTGTATTTGTTTATATATTTAATTATTATACCTAAAATTTAAATTTAAACTTAATGATATGATTTAAATTCTATAAATATATATTTGATTCTTTTTTAGTTTTTTATCGTTTTAAATTTTCTAAAACGGTTAAAATGACTTGATGGTCCCCTGTGAAGTCGGACAAATGTTTAGGTGTGATACAATTTTTTGGGTGACTTGTTAACAACGAATTAACATAGTTTATTTCATAGTTTTTTTTTTGAAGGAAACATTGGAAAGATTCAATATTTGACCCATTTTCAACCAATTTTTCTTTTTTTAGATATTGTACTCATATTTGAAATCCTACGAAACAGATAATAAAATATTTTGTTTCTTTTCATACTAAAAAAGTGCTGTTAACTTTTACCTTTTCTATTCAATTTCTCCATTTTCTTTTTGAAAGCAAATAGACCATAAGAAAAATGGAATATACAGTATGCAAGACAAGGATTAGAAGAACAGTTGCAAATTGAAGAATGTAGAAGTAGAAGTCAGTTAGACATTGGGATGCATAATGAAGACAAAAAAAAGGTGGACAACTATTGTTGGCGGCTCCAACATAATTATGATATGATGCAAAACCCTTCTAATCCTATATACTAACATTTAATCCTAGCTTTTGAAAAAAAATTAAATTGAGTGATGTCAACTTTCAAAGAAATATCAATTTTTCCTCAATTTATTTCTAAATAAACTATATCAACAATTGTGTTTATTACAATATTTGTTAAAATAAAATTATATTAATAAACATTCTTAATTTTATGAAAAAAAAAATCCTTGTGATTGATTGTTTGATTGTGCAGAGAGATAACATGAGATGGCATGCAGGAGAAGATGTGAGGCAAGACATGTTGAAACAAAAGGCAATGCTCATTATTTCATACACACGACAAACCAAATGGCCACCCCATTCACCTGTCTCACATCAATCTCTTTCCTCTTCAAACTTTTTCACCATTTTCTTCAACTTCAACCCAACAAAACACAATCTTTTCACCACTTACCATTTACCACTTACCACTTACTAGTTATCTCTCTCTCTCACACAACACACTCCTCTTCTCCTTCTTCTTCTTCTTCTTCTTCTTCTTCTTCTTTCCCTTTCTGCCACTTGCTTCTTCTCTTCCAAGATAGCTTCCAACAACCATGGAAGAGTCTGAGAGCAGTTCAAGTGGATCACCAATCACCAACATGGCTCAGGACTACCTCTTGACCATTCTCCTCCTCCTCCCCATCGATGCAATTCTCTCCCTTTCCATGACTTGCAAGAGATTCAGGTCTCTCACTTCCTCAAACACTCTATGGAGATCTTTGTGCAAAAGGGACTTAGGTTCCACCTGTGTTGGGGCACTACTCAACTCCTCCAACACTCACCACCATCAGTTCCCGTGGATGAGGCTCTACAGACAAGTCTCTCTGATGGATTCAGTTTGCTGTCATAAACTGCTGTCAGAGCCGCATGCAGATTTGGATTTCCCCACAGCCAGAGCCTCTCACTCTCTCAACTTTGTCTCGGATTGTCTTGTCTTGTTTGGTGGCGGCTGTGAGGGAGGTTCGTTACTTTCTCTTTCCATCTTCTAAATTACTGTTCTACTCATTAAATATCATCTCATCGTGCATGTCTGTCCCCTGATATGGTGAAAAGGAGACAACTTATGTCCCTTTTCTAAAGGGAATCGAATTCAACACAATTATTCAACCAACCCCATTGTACGGCATTATTGTGCAGTATACTTGTCACTATAACCTACCTAGGTGGCTCAGCTTGTAACTTTAAGCCTTCTAACCATTACTGTTGTGAAGTCTCACGTCAATTATCTCAGTTCTTGGGATGATGCTGTAACTTCATGTATATTGGTTTTGAGATAAATTGTAACATAGTATAAAAACTTGTTACTCATCTTCCTGAATCACATGTTGTAGTAGGCTAACCTGTTTCTTTGAAAAGCATCTACGTGGGGGAAGTTTCTCATCACTTGCCTCAATTCTTATAGTGTTATTTATATATATGTTAGGTAACTTTTCTTCACACCAATTAGTTTTTGAGATGAATTCTAACTTTACTTAGGTCATAGGACTTAAATTTAAGGGTGAATTGAATTAATCCGTGGTTATCTTTTTGTGAAGATTGATTATCCTTAGAAAGAGTTAAGTGTATATTCAGCTTTCTTCTTTACAATAACTAATATATATATAATTAAGCCTATCAATTTCCCTGTGACACTTTCAATTGGCTTAAGAAAGAATTGTTTATATAAACTCGTATAGCACCTGTGAAACCAAAACCATGTCCCTTTTGCTCTTCCTCTCCTTTGGTTAATTATGTATGACCTCCTTTTAGGCCTTGCTTTATATGTGCACATTGAAAAGAAACAGACTTCAGAAAATCTGACCTACATGATATCTGAAACATGAAAGGGAACTACTGTTTACCTCCCTTCTAGTTACTGCTTGATGAAGAAATTATGAAAGTGTTTCATTCTATCTTTAAATTAATTTTTTAGTGAAAGAGAATTATTGACTAAACTTGAGCAAACCCTATTCATAATGGGCCACATTCTATTTGTTTCAAGTCTGTAGAGATTCTCCTTGTTGTGAACTGTGATGTTTTACTTTGTCTTTTTATCCTGTCCACTTTTAAAAGCCAAATTCTGTTCTGACATACAGGAGCAAGGACACTTTATTAGCACTGCTTTGAATGCTGTATTTTTTTTCATTTGTTTAAGGAAAAAATGATGTTTTTGAGAATCATGTAAACTTTTGTAGTTGTGAATAAAAAGAAAGAAACGAGGATATTTGGTTGTAATAATGTGTTGGGTTTTCAAAATATCATTAACCTTTGTAGATTCTCTTAACAACTAAAGTGTTACCTTGTAACTAATATCTTGTTGTTCCTTGTCCTTGTTTTATTATGTTATCATCATTATAATTATTGTTGGTGTTTAGGACGACATCTTGATGACACGAGGGTGGCATACATTGGCAATGATTTCAGGAGAATGTTGAAATGGCAAACAGTCCATGCAGGCATTCCAAGTGGGAGATTTGGACATACATGTGTGGAAATGGGTGATTATCTTGTGCTCTTTGGAGGAATCAATGACCTTGGAAACCGTCAAAACGATACATGGTTGGGGCAAGTTGTGTTGAATGAAAACAAAGGCATAGCCTTTTCATGGAAAATGGTTGAAGTGGGCAATGTTGCACCACCACCTCCAAGAGGGGCACATGGTGCATGTAGCATTGATGAAAAGAGAATGGTAATCCATGGGGGTATTGGGCTTCATGGCCTCCGTTTGGGGGACACATGGGTCTTGGAGCTCTCAGATAGTCCCTGCCATGGCACTTGGCATGAGATTGTGTCATACCCTTCACCTCCACCACGCTCAGGACACACCTTGACATGCATTGGTAGAAGCAGGACAATACTATTTGGAGGAAGAGGGTTGGGTTATGAGGTGCTTGATGATGTTTGGTTATTGGATACATATCAAGGTTATTTCAAATGGGTTCAAATATATTATGATTTGCAAAGCATATCAGATGGTGTTTCTCTTCCTAGAGTTGGTCACACAGCAACTTTGGTTCTGGGGGGAAGGTTGCTAATTTATGGAGGAGAAGACTCATATAGACACAGGAAAGATGATTTTTGGGTGTTGGATATCAGTGCCATTCCTTACCCTTACATCAGTCTGCAGCATCCAACCACAGTGAGCTCCAAGAAAGAGTCAATGAAAAGAATGTGGAAAAGGTGGAAATCAAGTGGTTTTGAGGCAAGAGCTAGATCATTCCACCGTGCTTGTGTAGACCGATCAGGGCGTTATGTGTATGTATTTGGTGGAATGGTGGATGGTTTTCTGCAGCCTGCTGAGCCTTCTGCACTAAGGTTTGATGCTGAGCTTTTTCTTGTGGAGCTTGTGCTTCAGATCTAGTTAGTCAAAGCCTCTTTCTTGAGAGCAAGGACTATTCTGTAATGTACAGTGTCTTCCAACTACATACCATTATCTTGTCACAGTCAGAGTAGTCACAGTGTAGTGCCTTAGTGTGTTTGGCTGTTGTAAAGGATATAGCAGCTGCATCATGTATTGGTTAGCCAGTGTCAATATCTTGTATGAACTGTCACTACATAATTAGAAAGCAATGAATGGTATGATTGTGAGGATTACCAGAATGTTTGCACTGTTCATTGTCAATTAAAAAAAAAAGTATTTTACTATATTTTCATTTTTTGGAGGAGAAAAAAGATGAGCAAATTTTAAACCCTTAATATATATAAAGAGGAATGGCCAAAAAAATTGAACATTTTCGGCACACTTATATTTTACCTTTTTTTTTTTTTTACTTATCATGTAATATTTTGTTCATGCATCATTTAATGAAGTTGAACTCATAATTACTTAAGTGTTAAACCTAAAAAGCAAAGTTAAGCACCTCATTAAGTATAAAATTTGTAATGCTTCTAGTATCAAAATTAAATTCATCTAACTACTAAAAACTCTTTACTAAATAAAACTATTAAAGTTAAAATATTCCTTTTAAGGGAATCATTAAGAAAATAGCTGAGAAAATGCCGCCGGTATTGTTTAATCAGGCCATTAAATTGGAAGTTAAGATGCTATTTCTAAAATTTAATAATTTAATTAGTATAAAAAATTTATACTAACATTTCATAAAACAAAGTGCAAAAGAAGAATCTCAAATCTTTGGTATAAATGTCATAGTATTTTTTTTTTATCTAAAGCAAAGCATATTTAAAAGTCACTTAAAACTTAAAACTCATTAAATCTTAATTTTAGTCAAGTAGACCTACTCCAAGAGAAAGAACTCTTCAACTGTTTGGAAGATTTGAACACAAAATCTCCAATAATAAGCCTATAAAAATTACAATTAACATGAACTAAGTTCATCTGTCAATATTTACTTGAATACAAAAGCTAAAAATATATGGGTTGGGGGGAATACAAAAGCCGAGTGGTAAAAAAATTGATGAGAACTGTAAATGTTAAATTAAATTACAGTCATTCTCAGAATTACAACGATGAATATTGTATTGACAAAGAATGTGCAATGTTTTGGCCTCTTGGTCTCTGCTTTTGGAGAAAGACGCAACTAGAAGATTCCACAGCAATTGCTCACTCATCCAGTTTTAATTTTGTTCTCCACATCTCTCCAATAACCTTTTTCGGTGATGGATCATCAGGTCCCTTGTCTCGCTGTCCTGAAGTGAAGTACAACCACCCATTCCAAAATCCAACTAGAGTGGTTTTCACTCGGAATGGTAATTTTCCAATCACTGACCACTTCTGAGAATTGATAACAGCAGAAATAAACAACAATCAGTGACAACAAAATAGCATGATGCTCCTACTTGCAAGTACATATATATTCTTGTGATTTCATATCTAGACTACCGACTTGACTTTGGTACAGTATGTCACCATGAACTGAAAGCAAATCATATTATTCCTTGTGTAGAGTCGTCTTATCATATATATGCACTTTACAATCTCACTTCACCAACTCACAATATTAACACTACGGAAAATCAACAGGTGGAAAAGGATGTGAACTTAGAACTAAGATATGGCAAGCTAAGAAAGGAGGTTTAGCTCAATACCAAATTACAATAACTCAAAGGCAATGGACGATAGCCCAAGAATTTTGTTGTCAAATACCAATTTCCCTGCTAAAGTGAATGGAGGGTAACACAAGGAAATTACTAAAATGGAGTACTGCCTCCATCCCTTTTCAGAAGATCTTTTCAACTAATTCACATTACTAAGGAAAATTAGTTAATTTAGGATAAGAGTTAATTTTGTCAATAATTTGTATAGTTGATTCAAAATTATGCTTATTGTACTTAAGTTATTGTTAGTTTGGATGAGCAAGACTTGAGTATCCTGGCTACTAATGTACATGAATCAGAAAGAAACTTTTATGTCGTTAATTTCTAACATTAGCTACTTTACCTTTTTTGTTAAAAGAAGTCAATAAATTAAATGTATTTTAAGAAAAAAGTAATGAATGTATCAAACAATTACAAAGGGAACTTATAAAAAGGGACAAATAACTTTCTGAAAAGGGTTTTTTATAAATAGGACCGGGCAGAGTATTTATGAGCATTCTCACGTGTAATTGAGTAATATGTGTATGATGATGTAAATTCATATGATGATTGAATATGAAGAAATATGCAAAAATGGAGACCCATTTCCCAGCGCTTTGAAAAAGAGAAATCGTTACCAAAGTATTCAAGTTAAACTGGATCACTTCTCCGTTTAAAACCATCTTCTTTGTTACAGGGTGCTTCTCTGTTGTGCCTCCAACAATGACAATGGAATTATTTACAAGCGCCCAAGCAAATTCAATATGTGAGTTTGGTTTTGGCATTGGAGGCAATGTTTTCCACTTCATCTCATCATCCAGCATGTATACATCAGTATAGACCACCTGACACGAAAACGAACAGTGAGACACAGAGTGTCAAACCATGGGACAGCATTGTGGAAGAACACAATTTAAAATCAAATTACAAAGAAATTGTTCATGTATACTATCAATTCAATTTAGAGATAAGGAGATGAACACACAAAAACTTTGGCTCGTACAACTGATATCCAGGATACCAAAATTGTCCTCCATTTCAGCAAATAAGACAAGAGTAATAACAATGGAATACATGGCATACCTCTGGTCTGCGTGAACACTTAAAAATAGGGGACCCAGGTTTGGCCATAAAATCACCTTCTTGACCACCGAGAACATAAAGACGATCATCAACCACAACACAAGCCCTAAAAGAAGATATTACTAAGTAATAAATTCAAGGTAACATAAACACATAAAAAAATGCACTTTAATAAACCTATATTATAATGTTTGGAACCCTAAACACCATAAAAAAACTGTATCACATTTCATTCTTTTCAACACAACAAAGTATACAGTACTCTGCAGCATAAAGGTTAAGATAATCATAAGGGATAAGAGAACAGACTGAAAACGATAATGGCAGAAAGTACAAGAAAACAAAATAAACTCCCATGTTGTTTTGTCACACTGCAATCAAAAGGACACCAAATACGGAGTATAAAATCCAATTGAGAAGTTCAAATGAGCGGAGCGTAAGAAAAGGAAGCAATGAATTTTTTCTAATCTCAAAAAATCTACACAAGAGAACAAATGGTTCAAGATTACCGAGATGTGACTTTCCTATCAATGCAAAATAAACAAGTAATTATCTAATAAAACAAGTAGATAGCAATAGTAGTAAAACACACTGATTTGAGAGAGAAAAAATTATAACTATTTTGTTAATTCCAATAAATATTTTTATAGCTATAGCAGAATTCAATACTCAATGGCACTACTATTATGACATATAGTAGTACTCTTCTAGCACTCATTAGCTCAATCAAACAAATTCGGTTCAGTCAGTTCAAAAACCTGTGAGGTCCACCACGAGGAATGGGTATCTCACTCCTCCACTCCTTTTCTAAAGCTTTTCCATCCTTCACAGCAAGACTCCAGTGCTCTAATCCAGGTGTATGTCGATTCTCCTTACTGCCACCCATCACATGAAGTCTACCTCTCCAAAGTTGAGTCGCTGGTGCATACCTGAAAATAATACTGTCATGAAACTTCCACCCAAAACCATGAGACAAGAAAGAGAGAGCACATAACTGATTTTATCATTGACAAAAGGAAAGCCAGACTAGGGAAACCCAACATAATATTGCCAAAGTGACTTTGATTCTGTTCTAAATGCAGTTAATAAATTGTTATTGTTGTTGCGCTGATAAGTTTACTAATATTTGGGGTAACCATGATATTCGTGTAGAATTATCATTAGTTTTGCCCATGATTAATCTCCATTATTATATATTTACTAATATAATTATAAAAATAACACAAGCCCGTGTTCTTGCTTAACTACTCATCCTATAAATGTACAAATCCAACTCCTTTACTTCTTTCTCAGTCTACTGCTGTGCTACAGTTTATTCATCTGTTACTCCTTCCACACGTCTCCAACTTAATCAGTTGAAAAAAAAAAATTGATTAAGGAGATAAGATGAACCTTTGGCACACCTCTGCACCTGCCATCCTGGTTTTCTAGAACCTCTTGTCTGTGACGAAAATTTGTGCACCATCCAAAAGTAATACAGGTACAGAGCACAGCCGGAAACCAAGAAAGAAGGTGGGAAAAATTGAGATTGACCAGATCCTTCCCCTTTCCTCTGAATCTGTTTATGTTTCATTAGGGTCACTCCTCCAAAAGTATTATTGTCCACTTGACATTTAGTAATTCCGTCACAATTTTATGCCCGAAGAAGCACGCTAATGGGTAAAGGAAATAAGGTGTTCATAAACTATCACTAATCTCAACTGGTAAAGTAAGAGTGGTAAGAGATATGAGACTTTAAGGTATATTGGGAAGAATATAAACCAATTGATTAAACTTGCAAAAAATTATCACTATTTGAGAAGAAAAAAAAGATATACATAGAAGGTAACTAACTAATCAGGAAAACCCAACCCCGTATAATAGAGCTCCCACTATGTGCAGGATCCAGAAAAGTTGTTAATGATTGCAATAATAATATCTAAGGGAGATCAAGATCTAGCACTAGTAATTTGTTCCACCACTCCCTGAGCAACAAAAAGAACAACAAAATGGGGAAAATAACAAACCTAGGCACCGGCAAAGGAGGTAGATCCCGCCATTTCCTGGTTTCAGTATCGAGCACAAACGTATGAGCAGTGGGACCTCTGCACTGCGGGCCATACTGTCCAGTGACGACGTAAATGTATCTGCCATCGGTCACCATTCCCAAATGCGAATGCGCCATCTCTTTCGGCATGTCGAATCTCCCTCCCCAAGTATTATCACTGAAATTGTACACATCAACGTGAGAATGCACCTGAAACCAACCAAAGAGAAACGAATTCAAATCCCAAGAATAGTAACAACAACGACGACGACGGAGATTGAGATTGAAAGCGAAAGGAGAGCAGTCGGTTACGTAATCGATGGTGCCGTAACCGGCGAAGACGAAGAGGAGATTGCGAATCTGAATGGCGGCTCCGTCAAGGCGGGGAACGGGACACGGAGCCATCTTCTGCCAGTGGAGCTGCGGCGCATCCAAATCGGCGTAAGCGGCGGCGAGGAACCTTCCAGAAGCAGTGGCATTTTGGTAATGTTTGGAAGTGGCAGGGATGACCAATGCGGAGGGTTTGGAAGTGGGAAGCGTGGAAGAGGTGGAGGCCCATAGAAAGTCGGCGACGAGAGCAAAACCCAATAGGCCCACGCAGATCACCACCAACTTCGCCGAACCCACTTTCACCGACGCTCGAACCATTGCAATCACTCAACAAAACCAAGCTTCTTCTGCACGCACACCATTTTCACTCACCCACGCCTCTTTCTTCACGCGCACCTTTTATACTATTTCCTTTCATGTCTTATTTTTCTAATTTTCATCAAATATTTTATTTTTACAATTTTATTTTCGATCAAATATTTGACCATCACTGTCTCTAGTTTCTTTATTTGCTATTGTTATTTAAAAAAAATAATCATTGTTTTAGAATAATCGAAACATTAGTTATACCATAATTGATAAGATTTTTGTAAAAGAAGATATTATTTTTCTTATAAATTTATGAAATTTCTTATGTAAAACTGATAATTCATATACATAAATTTTAATTTTACGAAGAAAACAGTAACGATGAAACAAATGATAGAGATGAAGCATTTAACAGTGGTGGAAGCTTGGTCCAATGTAGAATCATAGGTGAAAAAAATGACAAAAATTGAACAAAAACATGGAAATCTAGTACATCTGAAACTCAAAATAGATCACTATATGCAGTGTAATTCAGTCCTGAAGATGAGATGAACCAATATTGTTGCCCTGGCCATCTCCACCACCACCAGAAGGTCCTTGCATGCTTCCCCCACATGCATCATTAAGACTTGCAGTTGAAGTTGAGCCACCATTCTTGCCACATCCAAAAGCAGTCTCACCACACATTGGATTTGTGCCATTACCTATCCATCCACCTCTCAATGCCACTTGCCCTTGAACAGAGTGCTGGTGTAGCTGTTGTGGTGGATTACCAAATTGCAATGCCATATTTTGGGGGCAAATTCTTGGTTGTTGAGCAGTTGCTGCAACCTGAGGATGCTGCATATAGCATTCTGGTTGCATCCTAGAGGGAAGGATCATCTGCTGCAAGTGTCCAAAATGAGGAATCAAAGCAAGGTAAATTATTTGGAGCAGTTGATAGACTAGAAAGGACCAGAAATGGTAAATTTTTTTACCTGTTGAGACATGGCTTGTGTTTGTGAGTGTTGCCAATCAGCAAGTGCTGCTAAGTACATTAAATTCTTCTGAAGCTGCTCTTGGTACCTAAGACATGCAAGCATCCACAACCACACCATTACATAAAACTTGTGAAAGGTGCAAACAATGTCACATGCTATTTATAGAAAAACACTCAAAACTTCATCACATACTATACTGTTTTCATATGACTAAGCAGCTTAACAATCTTAGAATGTCAACCACAATAAACTTGAATTACCAGTGTCTCAAAACTAGTAATACTTTGCATCGGACCAGGGATTTGGGTGGATTGAATAAGAGTGATGAAAAGAAAATAAAAAAAAAAAAACATGAACTCAACACATAAAAATGAATTAAAAATTAAGAAAGTAAAAAAAAAAATTGTGTTGGACTTTCTTCGCATTGATACGAAGATTTGAAAGGAAAGATATGATTTTGCTTTTTTTTATAATTAATTCTTATTATTAATATATTAATATTTATATTTATATTAAAATAAAATAATTATAAAAATAAAATATTCATGTTATTTATATTAAAAAGTAAATATAATAATAAAATTATAAATAATAATAATAAAATTAAAATTATAACAATAATAAAAGTAAATTCACAAAATAATAATAATTTAACTTTTATTTTAAAATAATTAATAATATTGTAATTTCATTCATTATAAAAATAAAAATTTACTAATCATACTCAACAATTTAATTATATTTAATTTTAAATTAATTTTAACTATAATTTTGTTTACTAAAAGATTATTTTATCAATAACATATATGACATCACTCAAAAATTAATTTTTTTATTCAAATTTTCTTATCTTTTTCTTAATCCAAACAATCCAACTTTTCATACATTTAAATCTCAAATCAACTCAAATTTATTATCTCAAATTTACTTTTTATTCCAAACATATTCTTAATTACCAACAATTAAAACGAGTGCATTTAACTAATACTACAAATGTGCCTCCTCAATCATCATCAAAAGTATGAAAAACAACTATAACCCTGAACTAACAGTATTTGTTTTTGTTTTTTTTTTCATTTTAACAAATTCATAAACTCTACATACGAAAAAAAAATCTGATAGGATGCTGAACCAGAACTAAGATGAGATCATGTTCCAAGAATTCGTGACTTATACAGATAATTTGCCTACAACTCACGTACCACTGAGTAAATCCAAACCAAAAGTCACAGAACAAATAATTAATAAAATATGCAGATAAAATTAAGAGGTCACTTACTGGGCACAGAGATCAAATTTCCTGTGTTTCATGTTTTCAAATATTGCCATAATGAGCCTCTTGTTCTCATCAAGATACTGCATCATGCGACATAACAGGCCATTAAAATTAAACGTGATGATGCCATGAAGCCGAATATCTAATTAAGGCGATTATTCAAGAATAGGCCTAAAAAACAAAGAAAAAATGAACAATTCCGTTGCGCTCGGTTCTTGATGTAAAAGTCTTGTAATAGCATCGAGTGATCACAGAGAATCAAACAATTGTAAAGTATCTTAGGGTAAATTATGCAAGTGCTATACGTACCAAAAACTATACTTGATTCCTAACAACAATTAAAAAGGCTAAAGATAAACTTCCATATGCCAGTAACATTTCATATACATAGTTTGAAAGCAGATTAAAAACATCAAAGAGTGTACCATACCCATTGAACATCATGGCTGGTTACTTTTCTGGAAACCTGCGAATTCCGTGGTGACTGTTGCATTTTTCTGGTCATTGTAATAGTTTTCTTTTCAATTTATAGTACGAATTTTCAATGAAATCAATAATCAAATATGCATTTTCAATATTACTAGATAAAAAAAAACAATAGTTTTCAAATCCAAAACTGATAAGTAATAATATTTTTACAATGGCTTTTAGAATTTGCAAAACCTTTTATATTTAAATAGACTTTTTAATATAAACAAACCAAGAAATTAATCATGAAAAATTTGATCACTATCAAATAAAAATAAAATAAAAGTCAGATCTATATAAAAGAATGTTACCATTATCAATCTAAAATTTTAAGATATTGAGTTTTGAATTTTTTTTTTATATTACTCACTTTTTTTATTTTTAGTCCATGTAAAACTAAAATAACACGTAAATTCATAAAATAAAAAGAAAGAAGAAGCAACAGTTACCTCATAAGAAGCAAAGAGGAAAAAGAAAAATATCAAATAGCTTCCATGTAAGATTAGATTATAAGCCACTCTAACATGGATTCACGCTAACAGTTTTAGTTACAGAGGTGGAAATTTTTTGAAAAATAACATCATAAGCGAAAGAAGATTTTCCATGGATGATCTTAGTGGTGTTTCCCGCAAAAAAATCCTATAAGAAAAGTGGGAAACTAAATTCAAATAGAAAATATAACCAAACAAAATAAAAATAGAAAATTTTTAAAAATTATATCGGTTATTTTTAAAATCATTAAATGAGGTAATAAATTAATGATTTTGCTAAATATTTTTACAAATACCTTCACCAACCAACCAAATTTAGTTATTCCTAAAAATTAAAATTCCCAATATTATGAGAAATTTTGTCTTCTACCAAAGGCTCCCATGTATAATTTAAAATTCCCAATATTACGTGATACTTCATTTATTTTATTTTTCTGAAAATATTTTTTTTCTTCATCTATTCTAATACACACACACATATATATATATATATATATATCTATATATATATATATTGTAATTTTGGTCAACATGATTTTTAATAAAATATATCAAAAACAATATAATTATATATATATATATATATATATATATATATAATTATATTTTTAAGATTATTTTTATACGGAAAATTTCTTTTATATAGATTATATATACAAAATTTAATATGTCTTTAGAATA
>Ga0099825_1003589_pt1 | contig 20627 bp, 9 predicted proteins | sample SiratroredBW_FD_76838 | JGI IMG/M metagenome (GOLD analysis project Ga0099825, IMG submission 76838) | Root nodule microbial communities of legume samples collected from California, USA - Siratro red BW | ecosystem: Host-associated > Plants > Roots > Nodule | place: USA: California | collected... | reverse complement strand
TAAAAATCTTTTTCAATTTCAGGGGGCATTTTATCTGTTCATTGATTTCAGCTCTTATTATGGAAGAGAAGCTGAAGGGTTTGGTTTAATTGAGAATTCTGACTCCCTCTGTCGATACCTGCTGGACAATGGCCTGGTATATATACTCATTTAAATGTCCTTTTAAGATTTTATACATATTTTATCAGATGAAAAATTGAAAGTGAATTTTCCCCACCATATTCTCTAAAAGTAAGTCATAAATTCAAGATTTCTCATATGCATGCACATAATACAAGACTAAAATCCGTAAGGCTTCATCGATGTTTCTTTTTCAATAAAGAATCATTGATCATCATCATCTGTGTGTGTAAAGTTCAAACATAGATACTTGTTAGCCTAAGCCTTAACTTGGTGTTTTGCTGTTTTGACTTACAACAGGTTGCACTGGTGCCGGGAAGTGCATTTGGAGATGATAGTTGCATCCGCATTTCTTATGCAGGATCCCTTACTGTTTTAAAGACAGCAGTTGAGAGAATTAAGCAAGCCCTTATCCCTCTAAGCTCTGCTGCACTTGTTTAATTACTACTACTCAAATTGCACTCTTTCTTCATTGTTCTATTTTCTATTTGCAATGTAATATGTTTATTATGAGAACGAGTAATGTTACATTCTCTCACCATTTCTCATACACTTTATAACTTTATAAGTTATTGTTAAATGAAAGAGTAATTGCTTATAATATATTGAAAAATGTAAAATATGTTCAATTATTTTATGAAAATATGGGGTTGTCAGCTAGTCCATAGCTAAAATACCAGCCAAGTTTATGTCTAAACATTACAATTTGTGTAGTAGGGTTGGAAATCTAGCTTTTCATGTCATCTTTATAATGAACAAGTCAAAGTTATTTGGTTTAGAAAAATAAAATACGTAAATCAAAGGTCAATGATTATTGATTTATGGGTTAAATATGTTTTGATTTTTTTCATTAAATTTGGTTTTGATTATTATATTTTAAAAATTGATTAATTAGTCATCAAACTTAAAGAAGTACGTAAATTTAGTCATTGTATGAACTTTATAATGTAGAAAAATGTGACTAAATTTTAAATTTAAGTGTAAAAAAATAATTAATATCACATTATATGAATTTAGTTCTTCTGTTTCTTTTTGCCACGGTAAAAGATTGTCACTGGATAATAACTTTTGGTATAAAAATGAATAAAATTAAATTTAAAAATGGGAGGATTAGATTAATCAATTTAAAAGTATAAATAAAGGGATCAAAGGGAAGTTTCAAAAAGAAAAAAAAACTACATGACCAAAAACATTTTTCCCTTAATTTATTTTATGCACACTTTGAGCACCCTAAGATAAAAGCTAAAGTTAGAGGCAAATAACTGGAGAGATAATTGCAACACTTTTCATTTTAGGCTATAGTATGTACGAGCCACCAAAAAGGATCAAAAATGCATTCGGCCATTGCATTCTGCACCCCATAAGTTGATTCTGTACTCTTATAAAAAATGAATTTTCATTTTTTATCTTTTAAAAATATGTATTTTAGATTATACATTTTAAAATAAATTTTCAAAATGTACATTTCAAAATCCATTTCTGAATCTGAAAATATATTTAAGAATATAAGATAAGATGTATTAATAGATTCCAAATTCTACATTGTGAAACGTACGCAAAATTTTAAAATAAGTTATAGATTGTCTATAACCTTCATGAATTATCACCCAATCTGAAATAGAGTTTTTTTTATAAATCCAAACTAGATGTATTTTCAACATTTCACTACTCTCATGGAGGTGCAGCTGCAAACCATGGGTTGCAGAATGCCATAGCCCATGTATTTATGTGGGCATTATTAATAGAGCCCATTTAAATCCTTTAAACCCAGGTCCTACAAAGAGATTTTTTTTTTTATTGTGCAAAGAAAAGGCTTGTTGTGCAATGGCCGTGTGTTACGTCCTCTTAGCCTACAGCCATGTGATTCTCAATCACTTGCAAGTTTATACGAAGGATAAATTACCGAGATGAATGTCTCGTTCAGAAAATATATGATTGAGTCGCACCTTCAAATTCAGAAAGTCGAGGGATATTCAAAAGAAAAAGGTCAAATTTTTTGCATAAAGAGCCACATAAAGGAAATTATTTAGCACTCATTTGCGGATGTTCAAGTCTCTAAACTAAACCTACATAACCAATTCTTAAAGCGTCTCTTAAATGAAATGTGCTAGTAAGGTTCATTATCAATTATTTATATATGTCAAAGAAACTAAAAATGAATTTTGTTCTCAAATTATAGCTTCATGTTAATTGAATTTTGAATCTCTCATATATACTAAACAAAACTGATGCCACAAAATAGAAAAACAATAGTCTGGAAAATTTCAAGCTAACAAGTATTTCGATTTAAAATAGAGAAACAACAGTCAGTTGTTAAATTTAAGATCTTCTTACGTTATCTCAGAAGATTTTAATCGGACTTAGTTTTAAAATTTAAGAAGTAATTATCACTTTGCTTAGACATTTCTAAGAAAAGTGTTAACATATTACTGCAACTTTTGCATAAAAAGAAAGAAAGAGTGGGTATAAGAAGAGCAAAGTCGATATACATTGAATCTAGACAAGATTTTAAAGAAGAACAATAACAAGTTAGCAAAATGTACACTGTGGAGGCGTGCAGCTGTACCTAGTGCCATGAATGTTTGTTTGGAGAGACAAAAAGGCATAAAGATAGTGCCTTCAAAACACTAAACATAGTGTTAGTCATCATCTTCTATGAATCTACCCTTCTTACTGTCTAGGAACATCAACCACTAACTTATTTTTATCTGATTTTCAACTCTGCAAAAACCCTAGACTAAAAAAATAACTGTTCCCATGTAAGTCAGCAAAGCATATGAGTATTTTAATATGAAAAGTTTGCACAGACACTATTTTTGTAATTAATTATGGTTAAAATTTTTAAAATAATATGACACACCACCCTATGGCCTTTTTTACTTTTATAGCTTTATAAAAATATATTTGTCACGTTTACAATGAATTCTTTATTAAAAACGATGCTCACTGCTGCTATACATCTGTATCTGTATGTGTTAAACTTTTCACGTTTAAAATGAACTTTGCATTCAGTAATTTTTCAACCAAAAAAATCTTCCATCAACACTGACCAAAGCAGTTTCACACACCACTTCACACTGGAATTTTATTAAGCAAGCACACACATGAGCAGAAACTTGCAGCATCTCCACAAGATAACTACAAGATGAGTTATTCTAATGTCCCGTTTGTTCATAACGAACTTGGTTACTTGGAACTGGAAATACAAGCAAACTCATAAGCACTGTTGTGATTTTACACAAAGAGAAACTTTATTTTACCACACGAGACTGAGGCGTTAACAGTTGAATTATCTAGCTGCGATCATCCAACTTAGCACCGGTTCTTGCAGCCAACAGCTTCTTCCACAGTCAGAAATACTCTGCCACCAAATTTGGTGACAAAGTTGGACACCTTTAGCTTGTGTATCACTTGCCACCTAGGGTTCGCAATGGCTAACTGAGAACAACACAAAAACCACTAGGTCGTCATTGTTATACTTCTAAAAATAATATCAAACATTTGATAGTGTTTATCATCCAATTACTAGAGCTTAAAAATAGCCGTGAAAATTTCCCTTGATCATCATTGGTTTTGATTTTTTAGGTGAACAATATGTCTACAAGAAAATAAAGTTACCTGTTTTCCCTGTGAAGACAAACTCTTATGCAGTTCCTCTAGAGAAGCAATTCCAGAGGTGTCAATGTTCACCAAATCTATAGCAAGAAAACATCATGATTCAGTCAATGAAGCAACAACTGAGATTGTAAAATTTTTAATCACAACTATCTTCACTAATAGATGCTTGGGTGGAGTATATTTTTGAAAGAATTGATTTTTGTACAATTAATTTAAGGAAATTAATATAATGTTCAGGTCTAAAATAAAAAATAGTTGTTTTAATTAATAAGGTAGAGTTATAATTAAAATATATCTGAGCATTTACGCTGTCCTTGTTATTTATTATTTTTAAAAGTTTAGATAAGTAAGATTTCGAAAACTCGATAAAATCATACTTCAAAACTTAAATCATATTTGCATTTTTGAAAGGTTTTTATTTCCATTTAATCATCATTTTTTCAAATTTAAAATAATATTAATTTTTCCTGTCATTTATATTCCTACCTTTCACATGATAAATTTATTATGATGTAAAAAATAATAATTTCTTCTCCAAAAAAAACTTTAAACAAAGTTTAAAAGTCAACGGATTAGAATTTTCAAAAATATTACATTAGCATGTCTTTTCCTATTTAACTTTTTCATCCCACTGTATCATACTTCTCTCTCTCTCTCTCTCTCTCTCTCATCCCACTTGAGACAAAAATCTAGGATTGTGATATGATCTTTTTTCGTATTTTAATCAAAGTTCAGTGGCCGGGTGTGTACTTCTTTCCTTTTTCCATTTGTTGAGAATAGTTACTTTTCTTTTTTTCATATGTTAATTGATTTCATTTTCTTTTCCTTTTTTCAGAAAGATCAATAGCCTCCTATACTAATAACTAGAGTCAGAAAGCCTTACTGGAAGTGTCAAGAATTACGAGTTGAATGGTGCTTCTTGAATTTCCCTTGTCATCTTCTGATTCTTCCTCAGAGACCCATTTGATGATCCTTGAAAAATATATTGAAGATTAGAATATTATTCATGTTTCTGACATTGCTTTCTCATGTGATCCTTCCCAAGGGAAAGTACTTATTTGTATATGACAAATACCTTTCTCTAACGAAATTGGCATTTGCAAAGCAAAGCAACGCAGACTTCACTCGAATTATCATAACCCCGGGAATCTTAACTGCCATGGGATACTGATAGACATCGCAGAACAAATTAGTGCCCGGAAGTTTTCCCAGAGTTTCTGTGCCTGGTCGAATTGAGATCAGAATGATCTTTGAGAAAGATATAACCACCTACAAATAAAGAAAATCCAAATTTTGAAGCACCCTTAATGTTGGGGTGTAATTTATTTATTTTATACAATCAACTATTATAAATAAAAAATTAAATTATTAAAAAAGAAACCAAGTAAACTCTTATCCATTTAGCCTTAGCAGTATTTTTCCTTTCATTAATTTCTTTTGAATATCTTGTGGCAAGTGTGGAGGTTGTTTATTTTCTTCTAGACAACGGCCTTAGTTAATAATTTGTCGACGAATTTTTGTATATGATTGTCACTTCCAAGAGAAAAGACAACTCGTTCTAGGCCATTTAGAACAAAGAAACAATTTGACCTAATAACTTTTAAGCGTTAGTGATTGCAACCCTAGCAAGGAATATCATTCCATATAGAGAATTTTTTAGGTGGCTTTAATTTTCAAGGTATAAATATGTCCCAACCAAAGGAATATGCAGTTTTCAACGGTGCACATCCATTCTGCATCACTCTTAGTGCCAACTTTGTGGGTCCAGTGAAGTGGTGGGGATTTCTTATTATATATGTAATGTAGAAGTCAGGTTTTGGCCCATGCCATCACTCATTTTCATGAATACTAGAATTTCTTTATTCTGCTAAAAACCATACTCTTAAACAGTACAAATATAGCTTGCAACTTAAAAGGTTTTAGATATCCACTCACAGTGTTGCCTTCACATATACAACTGTTAAAATATTATTGCTTCTCATAATGTTCAACAGTATATCTTAGTTTGGGTGTTTCCTATGTACATGAATTTATACTTATCATTCTTAAGTAGTTTATTATTTGGGGTGGCACAAACAGTTGAAACTTTACATGCATAGTAAGGTGGCAAAATGATGCTAATGTTGATTCTTCAAGAATATAGAAGAAAATTTAATTGAGAACTCTTTTAAGTGAAAATATATGATACATTAGTACTTATAGTGCTTATCACTAGCCATATATTGTGATGTTCTTAAAACAGTAACAGTTGCGGCAAGTTGTAAAGCAGTAATCCCATTACAACAAAGATAGCATCAGCAAACTGACACACACACACACATACATATATATATATATATATATATATTAATCAATATCTTCAGAATATAGTTTCATTTGGACTGATTGTTTGTTAATTATCATGTATATATGTAAGTATTTACGTATTCTTAAAATAACGAATTAATTATCGAATATCTTTACTGTTTTATAGTGATGGTTATATTGGGTGCGAGTGAAGTCATGATCAGAAGAAAGAAGAGAGTGCCAATGATTACCGCCACTAGTAGACCAATCTCCACAGAAGCAAACAGTACTCCGAAGAAGGCACCAGCACAAGCAAGAAAGTCTATCTTATCAACCTTCCAGATTTTGTAAGCTTCACTGACGTCAATAAGTCCTGGGAGAGCTGATAGGATCACAGAAGAAAGAATAGCTATAGGAGTGTAATACAAGAGCTTTGTCAAAAACTGCAGTGATACCAAGACCGTTATGGCCATCACAATGTTTGACACCAGAGTTTCACACCCAGCTGCATAATTAACAGCAGTGCGGGAGAACGAACCTGCACACAAATTAATCTTGCTTAAGTTGTTTTTCCAACAAGAAGAGGTCATATGAATTGATTAAGTCAATTATGCAATGATTTTCTTTCTGATATGTGTAGTAAAAGAATTATATACCAGTTGCAACGTAGCAAGAGGTGAAAGATCCTATGATGTTTGTCAAACCTATTGACATCATCTCCTTGTTTCCATCAAGTTGGTATCCATTGATGGATGCAAAAGATCGCCCGACAGCAATAGATTCCTATAATGGTTGCATTGTATCAACATAAATTGGAAAATAAGCAAACAAATTATGAACAAAAATATATAGGGAAGTGATATGGCAACTTGATATATATATGGTATTAATTAAGTTGAGGGTTTGATATATAATATAATTTGTTACTCACGGTAAGAGCAACGACAGCAACCACTAGTGCAATTTTGGCGACTTCTCCGATGTAGGGGCTGTTGAAGTCTAACTGATGGATGGAGATTGGATTTAATCCTCCCTTGACATGTTTCACAATTTTAACTCCATCTTTATCAGCTTTTGTCAGAAACACAAATAGAGTCGACAAAATAACAGAGACAAGAGGAGAAATTGATGCCAACCAGAACAGTTTCTTCTTCTTTTTACCCTGGCAAGGGAATAATCAACTAGAATGTTCAAACAAGAACCAAACCAGAATTGCATGGAATTGAAAGATCATTCGATTTTATTGCTCACCAGAAATCTCGTTGTTAGGATGAAGACCAAGAACGAGCATCCAATGAAAAAATTTCGAGAATTCCACTGTAATTCAACATGTATATGCTCCATTAATATGCATTAACAAATTATATTTAATTAGTTCTTAAATGGAAATTATATTAGGAGCATTATTTATTATTATTACCTTTTTGTAATAAATGGATGCAGATGAATGGATAGGATAAGTGCTTGTATTTACTAAATTACAAGAAATCGAGAGTATATAAACAGTTCGTTACATTTCTTTTTCATAAAAATCATTTTTTAAAAAATCATGCATTTATTTTATAATATATTTTAAAAAAATTAGTTACTTTTAAAAACTTTTGATTGGCTTCTAAAATAATTGTTTTTCACAAATTATGATTATGAAGAAAGATAATTGATTTTTTTTATTATGTATTATAAAAGCGTAGTGAATATTGAATTGGAATCAGGTGTCCCAAAATTATGTTTATGCTTAGTTTCCCAGCAGCTCCAATTTATAGGGAAAAGAAAGAAAAAGCAAAGGGACAGGGGAAGTAGTTACAGGATTATGAACTGCTTCCCAGACAGCTTTCACGACAGAGACTATGTCGGTTTTGGTCGTAAAATGGGTGATTCCTAAGAGTCCCTTCAACTGTTGAAGCCCTATTACAATGGCTGCTCCTGCCACAAATCCAACTATTGCAGCATGGGATAGGAAATCCACAAGGAACCCCAGCCTGTTCAAAAATGTTAGTAATATCACTCTCAATAATAAACAAATAAATTACTATTCACACATTTTTTAAATGACTTTTACCATATATACTAATTATAAAAATTATGAAAGAAACATGTGCATATGTATTAATGGATGACCTGAAGAGTCCGAAGGAAGTCTGAAAGATACCAGCCAAGAGAGTAGCAAGTAGAATTAGCTTTGTATAACCCAGTGGATCAGAAGCAGGGTCTACTAATTTCTCCATCATTGAGGATAACAGCAAAGAAACCACTGCCACGGGACCAATTGCTATCTCTCGAGAAGTTCCCATCACAGCATACACAAGTGGTGGTACCACACTTGTATCTAAATGGTTTTATTGCACATATTAGTAAGAAACCAAAATCAAATATCTTGTAATGATAAGTAGGAAAAAAGAAATAGCTTACAAAGACCATATTGAGGATCAAGATGTGCCAAGGTTGCATATCCAATGCTCTATGTGGAAAAAAGTAGTATTATTCCAAGCCAAGTGAATAATTATAAATTAATTAGAGTAAGATGTGATATGTATACCTGGGGAATACAGAGACTAGCAATAGTGAGGCCTGCAAGAAGATCTTTTCTGAACTTAGTAGCAGTGTAGTTTCTGCCCCAAGAAAGAATAGGAAAAACAACCTGCAGAAGTGACAGGAGGAGTGTGGTACAAGGTTGATCTGTGAGAGAGGAAAACTTTTGTTTATAGTGAGAGATGGTTTTCCTCACAGAATCTGCAACCACACGCCATGGACTTGGGGGCTCAGGGGCGTTAAGAACCCACTGAGACCTCACATCCTGTGCGTTCTTCTCAATGTCCACCTGCATGTGCAAATCCTCTGATTTGCAGGTTTCCATCGCTGAAGAAGCCATGTTGAAGTGTTTGGGAGAACTTTGTCTCGTGAAAACTGATTCACTACACTCTCATGAGACTTACCTGTGAATTGAAGAGCTGAAGTTGAAGAACTTGGTGTTAGAAAGAAACTTATATAGACCAACAAATAGCCTTGCGTCAGTTTCTCACCAAATAAAATATGTAATAAGAGATCAACAAAGGGATTCGTGAAAGATTTCACATTTTACTGAGTGACATCAATTCAACACTCTTAATGGCTAGAGAATAATAGTTTCTTACTTGCACTTGTGAAATAAAAATTTCACCACTAATCAATCAAACATGAAATTGTTTTAATTGAATTCGTGTTTAAATAATTATAATAAATATTTAAAACCAAACTTTTTCTAAGTATTTCCTTTTTAATTAATTCAAATACATTGGCTCGTGTTTGAAAGAATTACATGGAAAATTATGTCCGAAAAGAAAAAATGTTGGAGTGGCACATATTATAAAAGGTGGTAGCTAGAACTTAATTTGCCTTTGAAGTTTGAGGTTGTGAAGAACAGACGTAAAATTCTGATTAGTTAAGGTGTAAGCATTACCTAATTAATCGAAAGGGAAAGCATGGAAAACAACTGAACACAGATAATGCAAAGTTAGTTCAATTATAGTTGGTTCTCCATTCAAGCCTCATATAAACAGTTTTTTCGGAATATGGAGGATCTATACAATTGTACTTGGTGTTAGAGTGTTTTTGTCTTGTCATTGTCATCCAGTTACTGTTTGCAAAGTATTGGAGCATTATATGTGTCTATATATATATATATATATATATATATGTAAAATCACATTATAACTTCTTTCGGTTTAAACATTTGTTGGAATTTCTTGTTTTAAGTAACACTAAGAAAACTTAGAATCGTATCCGGAAAAGCTCAAAAAACTTATAGAACAACCTTTACATATTCAGAATACTATTTGAGCCCAATAACTTATCTCAGAAAGTTATAGAAGTACGTCATAGCTCAGTAGAAGAGGGAATGGTCAAATAAATAAGAGTATTAGAATGCGCACGAAATAAGTAAATGAACTAATACATGGTTGAGTTGAAATTTTGTGTTTTTCAATTATTATTTTCTCTGTTTTTTTTTCTCAAACATTTTATTCTTCAAGACTGTATAGTAAAAGTAGTAATTATTATTATTAACCGTTGGAAGAGAATCTACACATTAAATTTACAAATTTTGTGATCATATTTTAATTGTTATTATTTTTATTATAATCATTATTATACTATTATGATAATAATTATTATTAGCAGTAAGAATAATAATAATAATAATAATTAATAGTATTAATAACAATATTAATAATGTTAACCACAATAATAATATTAATAATAATAATAATAATAATAATAATATTAACAACATTAATGATAATATGAATAATAATAAGGGAATTCACATTCTAGATCAAATAATAAAAAATCAATATAGAAAGAAATCTTTAGTTATTTGTAAAATTTATGTAAAATAATTATACCATTCATGATATTTAGAATGTTCATTCCAATATTTAAAAAAAAAATATCTTATAAATTTACAGTAACTTATCGATTTTTAATATTAATAAAAAAAGAGACCAAAAATCACTAAATGGGGAAACAACAAAAAATCAATCACTAGAAATAAGTTTGTTTCCTTCTGAATTAACGCTTAAGAAAAAAAAAACATTAGTTCAAACAATAAAAAAAAACTTATTACCTAAATTCAAACAAAAAATTAAAATCAAGTGCCACTTAAATGAAGTCAATTGAACACGAAAACTTATCAAGGAACAAATTCTACTCTAGCTTAATTAAAAAAAAAGTAAAATAGTACAAAAGCAACAAGATTACAATTGTAAAGTAAACATTTTCAAATTAAGAGTCCACCAACACACCATACGACTGCTGACAAATTATTAACACGTTAAAATATCTGTTCCAGAAAATATAACAGCAATTTTATAGACGCAGTATGTTTTATTTAAAGTTATATAGATATTTTTTTATGAATTTTAATATGAAATTATATGCTTCGATACATGAGTTAAGAAAAAACTATTTCTAAAATAAAATATTTTAAAATTATCTTAACTTTATTCAAACATACACATCGTTCATTTAGATATGCCGTGAATATTTCTTGCTCATCACATAATTTATTTTATCTCATTTATAAGAAAAAAATTTATGGGTTAAGAATTTTATATTATATTTAATTACTAAGATAAAAAATTAAGTTTAAATCATTGCATTTAAATTCATTCTTATTAATTTTATTATTATAATAATTTAAAGTTAAAATGGTAATAGTTGACCCAGGCACAGTTTTCCACTTTTCCTCTTATTATCTCTCCCTCACTAGCTACTGTTTAATTGTTTCTTAACGTAGAACATTCATATGTATACTTTAAATCATCCTCAAAAAAACCAGTTCGTTGAATGATTTGTTATGTAGTTTATGTCATATTCTAATCAGAAGTTTACAGTTTTTGGAAGAAGTTGACGTTATTTTACCTTGATGAGCTTATAAACACGCATTAGATCAAGCCAAAAACTAGTTTATTGTGTTACTGAAAAAAAAAACTGTAATATTTTAGCAAAATAAATTTGTGTTTATGAGGAATATTTTGAAGACTAATTTAAAATTAATTTTGTTTTTCTATTTGATCCTATCATTTCTCTTAAACCAATCTTACAAAAAAAAATATTTATTGGATTTATTACTTATGGGTTTTTTAGACTTTTTTTTTTATGTGAAATCTATATGTCTAAATGTTAAAATTTATTTTTTTTTTCAATTATTTAAGTAGAGAAGTTGTCAAATTAGAGTTGTGTATGAGAAATAGTCATTATTTATATTTTGAAGACACAAAAAATCCATTAGATAATCCAAACTAAAAAAATTATTATATTTGTTCGCGGACTCACCATAGGACAACTTTTTGAATTACAGTGGAGAGTTCAAGTTGAGTTTTGGACAACAAATTATTAAAGAGTGGTTCTTCATTTCCAACCGTTGGATGTGGGTTAGAGGTCTAGAGATGGAATAGATAGTTCGCATTAGCTTCTCTATGTTTAGAGTTTTCATTTTTTTTTAATTTGTAAGTATTGTTATTTAGTCTATTATGAGTGATTACATCATTTATTATTAAGAATGAATCTATTTCTTTAGTATGAATAACTCATGATTTTTATCTTATATTAAAAAAAATCACTTCAAAAATATTTATTTATCCTAACTCTTGTATTTATTTTAGTGCTTATTATTATTTTGTTTCCTATATCAATTATCAGTGTAATCTATATATGTTTACCTTTTAAAAAAAAGAAAAAATCTGATCTAATTAAACGTGACTAATCCAAACGAGAAGAGTTATTATTATTATTATTGTTGTTATTATTAAACAAGCAGAAAGTTTCTGAAAAGTAACACAAGTGTGGAATGATATGATATCAGCAGGTAGTGCTTATAATTAATTAACACAATAAAGCATAATAAAGGCAAATTGTGAAGGATCGCAAAAGGGTAAAATAAAACATATATTCTCCCTAGAGCTTTATTCTGTCAACACTCATTTGAATATAACTAAGTAGAAAGTGGTGATTAATAATGGATGAGCTAAACCATCTGAACAAGCACTTTGTCTTGGTTTTGGTCCACTAGCTAGGTAGCCTCCAACTCCAACGTTAGATCATTCTGATACATTGAATGCAGACATGTTTTCAACACAACTCTAACTCCGTTTGTCTTCTTTATTCTTTCTTTTTTCATAAAATCTTCTTTTCCTCTCGCAATAAATATTACCTTCTGCCTCTCTTAAAATTTCACTTCAATTCTCATTTTTTTAAAAGATCAAATATTACCTTACAGTAGTTGTTGCATTGAGGATAATTTCTAATAAAATATATTCAATTCAGAGCAAATGCCTTTTTATTTTAAGAACTAAAATTCTCTTTTTTTCTATTTATAATTGAACTTAATTTTTTGTTTTATTAAGTAATATCTCGCCTTGTTTAACCTTTCATTGAGATTTTGAAAATGTTTGGTTATAAATTTTAAGTCTCTTGATTTTTTTTTTTCTTTTGTGCTCTCCAACTGTTCCCAGTCTATTTTTTGAAGTCACTTACACCTAAAATAACTTATTGTAAAAAAGTTAGGTTTTTTTGGTGTTAGAAAGTTGATTACTTTTTGTGAATGATTATAAAAGGTATAGTGATTACAGTTCTTTTAATGGAAAAGAAAATTCGGTACATGTTGATATGAGTTGATACGTATTTGAATGAGATTTTAATTTAAACTAAATGAGTAAAAGTTTCGTTGAAGGTTTATAATGATTTGAGAATTTAATATAAATTAATGTTATATTGAGCTTTAGAATGAAGTTGAAATGGTTGAAAAAAAATATGTGTAATAAGTGGTTGCAATTAGATTTTAAACTTGTTAAGAATGTAGCAAATGATGGAATAGATTTTGGTAAAATTTGTAAATGTTTGGAATTGGTTCATAATTCCTCTAATTTTTTTTTCTAAAGCGAGATCTTTATCTCTTAAACAAAATATAAACGAGTTAAATTTCTCACCTAAGATAATTTTACTCAAATGAGACACTTTTTACTCAAACAAAAATGAGACTAAAATTTGATGCAATGATATAAATGTTGCCAATGAAATAAGTTACATAAATGTTATTGGTAAAATAAGTTTGAATATTTATTTTTGTATACTGATTAATTTTAATTATTTTATTTTTTAATCTGTTGTAATTGTGGCACGAGCATATCATGCCATAGGATTAAGAAAAAGGTGGAGAAGTTGTCTAAATATTTATATTTTATTTTAAATATAATGTATTTGAAAGATTTTATAAATATTATGCTATGTTTATATATATTTTATAATATTGGTTTTAGATGTTACCAAAGTCTTACTATGATTTAAATAATAGTTTTAAAATAAAAAAGTTTTTAAGAGCAAGTTGTTGATCACTTGTGACTTACTAAAGGATTAAAGGCTAATAATCTGTTCAAAAAGGAAGTCGTAAATAAAAGTTGTATCTAACACTAAGATGGCTAATATGAGAAGAGATTAAGTGAGTTCAAATAAAAACTTTCTTAATACATTGTGGTTTAAAAAAATAGTTATAAATATAGTATTACCGTTCATTTATATTTATGTTCAATGAAAGATCAAGGAATATTAAAAATTAATAGTAAATATTTGTTAGTTAACATTATTAAATTTTTGAAATATTTGTGATGAAATTAACAACTAACAAAAGTTTGACCATTTGGTCCAGATAAACAAAAAACGATTAATCCAAAGAAAACCAATTGTTGTTGGTTATACAGCAACAGCAACAGCAACCAATTTATTGCCAACACAAGCATCTACTGCTTCTCCCACAGAAAGATAAACCCTTTCTCCGATTTTGCTCACGAAGTTAGCCAATCTTAGCTTGTGCATTACATGCCACCTAGGGTTAGCGATAGCTAACTGAAATAAAAGTGAAAAGAGGAATTAATACATAGCAATATCAGCTGAAAAAAAAAAACAAAACAAAACATGTAAAATAGATATTTAGCAGTTGCAATAAGCTACATGAAAACAAAATCAATTATAAGAAACCAACCTTTACTCCACGTGAAGTCATGTTTTTATTGAGCTCCACCAGAGAAGCAATTCCCGCGGTGTCAATATTCGTAAGACCTATTAATGACAGTTATTTTTCATTACAGCATTGTTAAATTTGGTGCAAGATCATAGTTAATAACTTAGGTTAGTTACTACTCACTTGAGGCATCTATGATGACGTGATGGAAGGTGTTTTCTCCTCCTTTGCCCTGCTCAGATTTTTCATTGCTCATCCATCTCTCGATCCTTTCAACAATGTGATATCAGATTTAGTTCAGAAAAGAACCCTATAAAGCAAGCAAAGGATGGTGCTATGAACAGAAGATACGTACATTTCCTCCACAAGATTTGCATTTGCAAAACAAAGCCATGCAGATTTTAAAGAGACGATGAAAACTCCAGGAATGTTGAGTGCCATCGGATACTGTTGAACATCGCCGAATGAATTGGTTCCTGGAAGCCTTCCAATAACCGCTATAGCAGGTTGAATTGAGGTTAGAATGATCTTCGTGAATGATATCGTGATCTGCGCTACAATTTATGTACTCACATCAACCAATAATACTGCAAATATTGTCTCAGAATCCCAAAAGTATTGTAATAGGGAAATCGTTTACTAATATTATAATTTTTTTCTTCTCTAATTTTAAAAGCTATTCTCCTTTCTTGAAGAGTGAAATATAAAATAATTATACTATTTTCACACAAACAAACATCTTGAAATTATGAAAAAAATGTGATTATTGCTATTAGAGACACTTTCTCCCGCGAGGGTCAATGATGCCACCAACTAATTGCAAAATCTGTATTATTGATGTTGCATACTTTTACTATCTAGCCTCAAATTTCATAAAAGTCTACATTCGTTTTCTGAAGTTCTAAATCAATAACAAACTCTTGATACTAACCACTGATGATGACTAAAAATCCTAGAGAAGAATATTCACATTACAATGACTTAAAAGCTTTAATGTATTAAATTTTGTAGAGAAGGGAAATATATCATTTAAAAATTAATGGTATAATTATAAATGCTTATTTTATATAATCAAAACTAATTATCAGTAAATTATAATACATATTGGTTAATATATTAACTATGCTACCTCTGATCCTATATATAAAAAGCAAAAAGATGCTTTCCTTTGGTCCTAATTATAGAAAAAAAATATTCTTAAACTCACTCATTGTTGAAAAATATTTATGGCTTCAATTTACTAGACATGCACCCATTTCCTATACAAAGTAGGTGCATCCACCCCTTAACGTATCTAGTTCTAAGAAATAAAAAAAAAAGTAAAATTTAAATTCATGTTATTGTTAACTAAAATAACTAATTTAACCATTTTATTGGTCTTATTAATTACTTATGTGCCTCTTATATGTGTGTGAGACAATATTTTAATGAAAGTATATTAAATTATTGACAATATTTTAAAAATTAATGAAATTAATTCAATTTTGAAGTATAGAGATAAGATATGGTAAATTAAAAGAAAGTATGAACTAAAAAGATTGAGTGTTCAAATAAAGATAATAACAAAAAAAAAAAAAAAAAAAAAAATAAAAAAAAAAAAAAAAAAAAAATAAAAAAAAAAAAAAAAAAAAAAAAAAAAAAAAAAAGTAGTTTAAGATCACTGAAAAAAAAACTTTTGTCAGTAGCCGGGACAATGTGTAAAACACACATTTTAAAAATATACTAAGAATTTCTAATTAAAAGAGTAGAGAGAATACAAATTATCTAAATTATGTATTCAATCTATGATATAAGAGTATATATTATGTATCCGGATAATACAATTCTTTATGTAAAAAATAAAAATACTATAAGTCATACATTTTCAAGGTTCCAAATAAGTAAATAAATGTCATCGTGTAAAAATAGTAGTTCTCATTCAAGGTAGAGGTTAATTAGTTTAGGTTTAGACTTCATCTTTCGAACTATAAAACTTGACTTATTTAATGAGAATTATAATGGAAAATTGGATGAATGGAAAACTTTTATACATAATGGATTGAATAAAAAATTATAAATTCATTTTGATCAATTAAAAATTTGATTTTTTTAATAAAAATCAAATTCTATCCGTTAACTTGTTTTATGGATTGTAATCCAATCATAAAAATAATATAGTTAAAAAATTAAAATATATATTTTTAAACTACAATTTTAAAATATAAATTTAGTATAAAAAATAGACATTTTTTCAAAATTTAAAAAATGTAAATATAAGAAAAAAATTATAAAAATAGTCAATTTTAATTAATAAAGTATTAATTGGTTAAAAGATTCATTATATTTTGAAAAATAAGGGGTGGATTTTATTTAATCATTCCTTTAATATTTTTATGATATTAAATGAACGATGGATAAATAGATTTCTCTCACGTTTAAGTCACAACCTTTTTTTTTAAAAAAAAAAAAAAAGTTTAAGTAATTTGAAATCTTTTAAATAGGTCAATAAATATATAGTTTTAAGAAGTCATAAACTATACAATAAAACAATCTAATATATTTAGTAGAAATTTTTAATGAATAAAACTTTTTTTAGCTAAATATAAGCTTTTCAGATGTATGTACTTAATTAAGACATGCATCATGACCATGCGCTGGATCCATATTTTTAAGGTTAAATTACAGTAGGCATAGAAACATTAATCTCTACTCTTAAAGAGGAACATGAACTAATTTTTGCGGTCAACTTTCTTTTTTGGCTAATTTTAAAATATATATATATATATATATATATATATATATATATATATATATTTAATGATACATTAGTATTTCATCTTTAATTTTTATTTAAAAAGAGAGAGGAAAGATAAAAAAAAAAAAAAAATTGTAAATCTTCCTTCGTTGAACTTTAAGATACTTTCTGAATAAAGTATTTATTATATATAAAAGCAATGTCTTGACTTTATTTTTTATAAAAAGTGTTTTGTTAAAAGCCTTGAAATTTTGATTTTATCTTTACTGTTAAATGACACTTTTTAAACTTTATATGTTAACAAAAAAGGTTAGGTGACGTCTAGATAGTATTTGTTAGGGTCTAAGGTATAATATTAACATTTAGGCTTTTTTTTAAGAAAATATCAAATCCCTAAAGTAAAATAGTATTTATTTATTTTAAAATTACTTTTAAGAGCTAAATAGATGTCGAGAAATTAAGACCAAACAAAAAGTACTTATTTTATAAGGTCTAAAGGAGAATATCTTAAATTTTAAGAAAACTGCATTTATTTATTGATATTAATTCTCACTTATATTTATTTTAGTTTAAAAATAGGTATTAACTGTCTTTATAATTTAATAAATTCCTTTAATTTATAAATAAATTATTTATCTCGTTTATGTTTTCCTTGAATAACATTCGGTTTTTTCACATTTTTAATAAAATGATATGTATTTTCCTTATTTTATTCTAAAATATTAATAAAAATTTAAAATATAAAAATTAAAACAAATTATAATTTTTTTAATAACCTAAGGAAAATGAGTGTCACTTGACAAAAGTATAACTAAGATGATTGTATTTTTTTAAAAAAACATAAGAGAATATGTGTCTATTAAAAAAGTATAAAGAGGTTTGAGTATATTTTATTAAAATTAGAGAAAATTAGTGTTTATTTTAAAATTAAAAAAATTATAAGTTATTATCTGTGGAAATTTATTTGCAGTTTTTCCTTTAACTAAATGAAAGCATGTTGGACTAAATATATATTATTTGTATATAAAACAAATTAAAAAAAACTGATTTTTTTAAATATGTTTAATCTAATAACTTGTTAATATTGAGGAAGAAGTACTTTAAAACAGTTGCGTTAAACATTTGGTAATAAGGAGAAGTATATTCCTGTATAATTTAAGTCAGCCTAAAAATTATTGTATTTATTATTGTTTTATTAATTATATCCATATTAATTAATTAATTATGTTTGAACATTTAATTGAATCTGAAGAAAAAATAAAAAGAAAAATATACCCCAACTGCAAGGCCTATTTCCGCAGATGCAAACAAGACTCCCAAGAAGGCTCCAGCACAAGCAAGGAAATCCATTTTATCAACCTTCCAAATTTCACGTGCTTTCTTCAGGTCAATCAGTCCTGGTACTGCCGAAACAATTATTGCTGCTAAGATTGCTTTCGGAGTGAAATATAAAAGCCCCGTCAAAAATTTAAGTGACAAGAGCACCGTCAGTGCCATCACTATGTTCGACGCCGCCGTTTCTGACCCTGCATTGTAGTTTACAGCAGTACGTGACAAAGACCCTGCATCGTTAATTTAACGTTCTTCATCAGAAAACATGTTCTGCATTGCCTTCTGTCAATACCAAAACACGCTAGGGTTTAAGGATACCTGATGCAATGTAGCAAGAAGTTAAGGATCCAACAATGTTCATGATGCCCAAGGATACCATTTCTCTGTTGGGATCAATACTGTGTCCTTTTAGAGATGCAAATGATCGTCCAACAGCAATAGATCCCTATGGTTGAACAACAAAAAAGTTATGTTTATACCATTGAAAAGACTATATAAATTATATTGATACAAACATGAATATGGGGTGCCCTACCGTGAGTGAAATAATAGCAATGGTCAAGCCTATTCTGATCAAATGACCCACAACTTTGCTATCAAATGTTAACTGATGGAATGAGCTTGGATTCAAGCTACCTCCTCCTTTAATTGGTCCCAACACTTCAACTCTGTAGTGCTTCACATTTATTTTGTACGCAATAACAGAGGATACAATAATAGAAAGGAGAGGAGCGACGTGTGACAACCACATCAGTTTCTTGTTCCTTTTACCCTATTTGGATATGCAACAATATAGTTTAACTTTAGTGTCAGAGTTAGTTTTCAACTTCTAGTGACATTATTATTTATTATAGTTCAAAGTAGAACAATAAAATAAAAGTAGCAGCAGTACTAACCAGGAATTTTATGAATAGGATGAAGCATAGAAATGAGAATCCAATAATGAAGTTGTAGGGATACCACGCTGACTGCAAAAGTAGGAAAAGTACTTATGAACTTTGAGTTGTAATTAAATTGAATGGTATGTTTAATTTGCAATGGAACTTTATATTACTTGGTTTTTGAAGGACTTGTAAAGAGATTCGACCACGGAAAATAAACCAGTTTTGTTGGTAAAGTTAACGATCCCAACTAATCCTTTCAATTGTTGTAGTCCAATGCCCACAGCTGCTGCCGCCAAGAACCCTACGATCGTTGATTGGGAAATATATTCCAGCAGAAAACCAAACCTGTAAAATGTCACAGAGGTTCAGCCATACCATAGTAATTTAATGCCCTATTTGGTTTCACAGAGTATTTCTCACTTTTATACTAGTTAACAATTATAGTTTTCCCATGAGATTTCTAATTTTTCAACATGAATTTTCAAACATTATCGATACTTGGCATTGACAACATGAAAATGTGGGGCCGACCCATTTTTGAGGATTAGTTATTGGTTATGGTTAGCGTCGAACACATTTTAAGGAGATGCTCTCATGTTTAAATTGTGTTAGGTATCGTTTTGGGTTTGTGGTATCTTTAGTTTTGTATGAAATTTTATGATTTTTCGATGTTCTCTATCTAAGAGGAATGTTATATTTACTTAAACGAGCATGTATATGGAATGTTGATAAGAATGTGAAGACATATCAGGATAATTTTTATGAATGGTATGTGAGTTTGAAAAAAAAGTTAAGATAAGTTTGAAAATAAATAATGTATATTATAATATTAAATAAGATGGTATTTGATCTAGATATAGTATTTATTTGGAAATAAGATATGTATGTTCTATTGTTAAAAAAATTATACATTATTTAATGATTTGATCAATAGAAATATTTTGACTTTATTGATATATTATAATTATATAAATAAACATATTCTGATAATAAGAGTTTTACATAAATAATTATGATTTGAGATATAATTGATAAAAAATATTTTATAGATTAATCTTTATTATATGAAGACGATTAAATTTATATATATATATATATATATATATATATATATATATATATATATATATATGTGAAACATATATATTTTTATAATTTTTTT
>Ga0099825_1003588_pt1 | contig 20634 bp, 6 predicted proteins | sample SiratroredBW_FD_76838 | JGI IMG/M metagenome (GOLD analysis project Ga0099825, IMG submission 76838) | Root nodule microbial communities of legume samples collected from California, USA - Siratro red BW | ecosystem: Host-associated > Plants > Roots > Nodule | place: USA: California | collected... | reverse complement strand
TTAACTGCGCAATGTATATAAGTCATCAAATATAAATATATACTTGATTTTTGTTATCATCAAAACTTTATCAAATGATTTGATCCTCTAAAGGGACTTTGGACCGTCTAATGTTCAACAATATATATATATAATTTGGCAAGAATAATGTTAAAAGAATTATATGGTAGTTGTTTTTAAAAGAGAATTTTTTTTTAAATATTAAAATATAAAATTGTTCAATTAAAAGATAATATTAAAAAATATCAAATATTTTCACATAATAATATATTTATATTTTATTATTAATAATTCATTTTAAATGTATAACATTATATTTAAATAGTTAAGTTACTTTATATTTATATTTTTATGTTTGCATTACACTATTTCCCATCTCCTACTTTCTCTTTTTAAGATAATCAATCTCCTATTTACTTTTAATAATTTTTTTTATTATGTATATTCTAAATTGATATCAATTTCGTAAAGTCTAAATTTTCTTTTAATTAAATAAATTTTACCTAATCATAAAGAAGATTTTAAATATAGTATTGTGAACATTCTTCCTATTTATACTTTTTTTCCATTTCTTTTATATTACTTTTTAAGGCTTATTCATAGAAACTAATGGATATAATTAAAATATTTTAATGAAATAATTATAAGATTTTATAATTTTTACCATTTTTTGTTTTTATTTGGATAAATTCATAAGTATAAATTAACTACATATTAAATAAAAAAAACAAATATACCATTGATAGCAGTTGACTTTAATCACATTTAATTGTTAATTTAATTTTATAAAAAAATATAGATTACATATTAAAGATATTCACTGCATAACTATTATTATAACACTTTTTATTGCTAGATTAATACATTTATAGATTATTAATTATTGTATTTATTAAATATATTAATTAAATTTAATAACTAAAATATAAATACATTAAATATACAACGTTTTTGTCATAATCTCTATATATAAATATATTATTGTTAAAAAAATAATCATTTTTTAATGCTTCAAATTACTTAACATTTATTCCTTGAAACTATATAACCTAATATACAATTGTATATATATGAAATATATTACTTGATAATTAAAATATAAAGTTTGCAAATAAATAAATAAATATAATACATGTGCATTCAAACAAAAAATCACATCTCCATCATGCAAGTGTGATGCTTCATAAATTAAATGTTATTTAATGTTTAATTTCCTCAATGGGGGTAAGTCTTTATTTTTCAAATTTTGAATTTTTTAAAAAAAAAAAAACAAATCATGCCTAAAAAGTTGAAAGTTAGAGATACAAAACACAAAATAAGTTAGTAAGAAAAATAATATATAAGTAATTTTAATATTTTTTTAAGTGATTAGTTGGAAGCTACAACAATATGTTATCCTTCTTTTACATTATTAGATATTTTTCTTATTTTTTTTCTTATCATTCCGGTTTTAATAATTTTAAGTGTTTTTTTAACTTTTATAAGTCCTGTCTTGATTTTATATTAATCATTTTTTTTAAGAGTTATGACTTTTAAAAATATCTTGATCCTAAATGTTTAAAAGATAATATATTAGTTAGACTATCGTGTGACATATTTTATATGGTTTTAACACAAATATATGATCTACTTTTGTTTGAACCATGTCACAAATTATTATTATATTATTAATGTTAATATTATAAACTTTTTTATTCACATGTATCTTAGTGTTTTCACTAACCATTGTAATTTTTAAGATTTATTGGTTGAACCTTCCTCGTCATTCTTTAACTAACAAATTGGTATTAATAAGATATATTGTATAAAATATATATTTCTTTTGAGTTTTATTGAAATCTTTTTGTCTAGGCTCGTGTCTTGACGATAAAATACATGATTTCATGATAACTAACCACTCCTGGTAAGATACACGATCTTGGGAGGAGCACTCCGACAATCAAGTTAATGAAGGTCATAGTAATAGAGAGTGAATTTGATCAAAATAATAATACCTTATATCTTGAAATTATCCTCTTATTTGTAGAGTTATGGATGGACTTTTGGATATTTGGGCTAAAAACCAAAACTATTACAAGTGTTTTCTGTACTTTGCTTACTAGTCTAATGATTATCACATATATGTCTTGTAAGTGCTTACATGACCATGAAAGATTATAGACTTTGACCAATCTATTATAGTTTAGTCCGATAAATTTTTGCCTAACTTTCTTGATAATAATATGCACGGACACTTGTCGGTCAGCCAGTGAGTAGAAAAACAATTATACATTAGTTGGGTTGACCTATCGACCCTATAGTACAATTACATTAAAGGAATATTTACTTGAAGAGAACAAAGAAGAATGTTCAAAATACACATCCACATTATTCATGATCATCATAGACATTTTGTTTGAACATATAGAAACAATATGTCCAAAACTACAATATTTAAAACAATTTCTCCCTTAGTTTTTTCTTGAAATTTGGAAGTTAATGAGGAAAATGATTAATGATGTATATTGTAAAGTTTGTAATAGGTAAAATATTGATGAGGAGTATTGAAGAACAATTTTTAATTTCTTACATTTATCCACATCATTTATGATTCGGTTTCAGCTTATCAAAACACAACTCTCAAACTCTTACAAAGTAATTTTAATATATTAGGTTCATTAAGCCTATAGGTAAATAAAACATGTTATATTTTACTCTCACATTTTATATGCAATTTGTGTTTTGATTTATTACTAAACTTTGAAATTTTTGCATTATGTTTAGGTAATGTGTCTTATTGTAAGGATCTTCATCCTTTTATTCTTATTCACTCCATCTGTAGTTAATTATCAACATCTTTTTCACTCTCATGATAGGAAAAAGTTTGTAAATATCGTTTTATATCTTCTTTATTTTTGGTCAATCAATTTTCTTTCCTTTTTTCCTTCACAGCTCAATCTATCTTTTTCTTATTATTCTTTATTCATCTTTATATATCTTTTTAACTTGTTAAATATTTTTTTTGAATACTAATTTTCTTTTCTTTTAGGATTAAAAAAAAAACTATAAGATACCTAAAAAAAAAAAAGATACAAGAGAAAAAAATTCGTTGACTCAATAAAAAACACTCAAAGTTCTTAAAAGATCATGACACACTTTTCTAAAAATAACAAATCAAGACAATATATCTTCAAATGAAATACACCAACAAATCAACAAATGACCTATAAAAATTCATAGAGAAAATAAACTATTAGACACAACTTACAAAAAATTTCAAGACAAACTAAAAAAGTATTAAAAATGCTAAACAAAAAGATTTAAGATGTTAAAAGACTAAAATCTAAAACAAAAAGAGCTTGAAAATCACTCACAAAATCGACTAAACCAAACAATTAAAATTAACACAAGATTCATGCTAAAACAAACTTCAATAAAAATAACCAAAACAAGCAAGTTATCAAAGACAATTTGAAAATTCCAAGAAACCTATAAACCGTGTTTACGAATTTCAAGATAAGGGACTTTGATATTTTTGTTTTAACACTTTAATTTATTGATTTTCAATTATTTCTTTCTCACGTGGATTATATGTGATTCAACAATTAGTTTTATAATTATCCTTCATTATTTTTATTTTATTTTCTTATATTTCACACAAATTCAAATTGAATTTCTAAAAGGTAATGGAATTACCACAATGGAGCCTTTATGTTTTTAAGTTTAAATTAATTCAACAACAAACTTATTTCAATACAACTTCTCACAAAATCATAACATTTTTGTTACTAAGAAAACTAAAGAGCAAAGACGTAAACTCAAACAAACAAAATATAAACTCAAACTAGATAAATAAAGTACACAAATCATATTCACGATGTCACGACCAGATTTGCAGTGGTACAATGAAAATCCATATAAAAAAAAAAAAAAGAATCCCCACCATATTTTAGGAAAAACTATAGAAAAACATTTTAAAAATAATAGTCTTTGAAATTAAATTTGATTTCAATAGTCGATTACACATAAGAAAGGTTTTAACACCCTTTAACATTTGTTATAAGACAATTTTTCTTTAATTAAATATGAAAAATTAATATAATTCCTAAAATATTAATTTCCCCTAAAATCAAACAAAAATATATGTAAAAACTATTTTTTGACTACTTATTTTTTAGAAAAAAAATCTTTATAAAACTATTTATATGAGTTTTATAAAAATTGAATTTACTCTCACGCTTCCCATTTACAATGAAAAATTAGAGTTACATATATATATATTTTTTTAAAAAAAGACTTATGTTACGATTTTTAAAAAAAATATTCTAGAGTTGTTGTAAATGGTTTTAATGATTATTTTTATATTTAAATTATTAATTATCAAATAAGTTCAAAACTTAACAGGATAATTAATAATTTTTACAATTTCGTTAATGAAAATTTTAATTATCAAACAAGTTTAAGATTTAATATGATAATCAACCATTTTCAAATTTTTAATCTCAACCAAAAATTTAATTATCAAGTAAGTTGAAGGCTCGATATGATGATAATTTTTTCTAAAGTTATTCTGTAAGTTGAAATTTTAATTATAAAGCAACTTCAAGACTCGATATATGACAAATAATATTTCTAAAGATTATTATTTTCACTATCAATCACCTCTGAAACTTAACATGATAATCATGGACGAAAAATTTAATTATCAATTGAATCCCCTAACATGATAATAAATAATTTTTAAAATTTTTATTTAATTATCCAATAAGTCTAAAATTATATATAATACCTGGTAATTTTCAAAATCATTTTATAAATAAAATTTCAGTTATCAAATAAGTACGAAACTAATACGATTTCAAAATTAATGTATGAATAAAAAATATAGTTATCAAGCAAGTCATATATTAAAATCAATCATTTTTAGATTATTATCTAAACAAAAATTTTAATCATTAAACAATTCTAAAAAGTCATAATAATAACTTTAAAAATATTATAATATTGTATTTAAAGACACGGGCTAACGTCAAGACGTGGCACTGGTGCACGTTTACTTTAAATATCAACGCTGATTTTGTCTCATGGATGAACATTGCAATCTTGGATATGTATAATAATCATGAACATCACACATGCACTGTTACGACTTTATCTATGTTAAAGAAGTTAGAATTCTACAACTTCACATGGCAAAAAGCAAGTGAAACTTTACGCATTGATTGGAAAAAGCAAACCATATTAACAAACCAATCACTGCCTACAATTAGTTTGTCAATCTTTTCAGTCTAGTGTAGCAGAATTTTGACAAACAACTACCCAAGGGTGATGTAACATAAGTTGTGAGCAGTGAAAAGTATTCCAATAAAAATGGCATTTGATATAACCCTGAGAGGTGAGGCCAATTAGTGGCAACACACATCACGAGGTGTAACAGAAACATAAAGAGCAAGGAATATTTTCAATTATGAATAAAATCGTCACGAGTTAATAAAATTGTAAATTATAGAATTGTAATATAAATTATAAATTTTATTTTTAATATATATATATATATATATTAATATTTTTTATCAATAAATAAAATAAGTAAAAAAATAAAAAAGATATTATAGAAAAAATAAAAAAATATTATTAAAAGTATATTTGATTTTATTTTAATTAAAGTTAAAACTCATTCAATCAAGAACATCAAAAATACAATAAAAAATATTCTTAATTTTTTTTACAATTTGTTTTAAATTTTAATTAAAATTAAAATTCATATTGGATTAATAAGGTAAATGATGTAAAAAAAAACTATTAATTCTTAATTGAAATTGTAAATTATTTTAGATTTTGATTGAATAATATAACAGCACAGATAATCAGGTAAAATTTTAATTATATTCATTTTAATTAAAATTAAGTTTGAATTAAATCCATTTGCCTAAAAAAATAGTTATTGGAGGTAAAATATTCTAATAACTCTTTACTGATTTTATTGAACAATCTTGTTATTCCACCATTTTACATGAATGAATAGTATATAATATATATATTATCATGTAATTTAAATTTCGGTTTTAATTACTTTGATGTTGATTTCTACCATTGTATTTCTGTATTTTCTTGTTGTTAGTGGTAATTATTGCAAAAGCTCATGTATCTTTTTCAATTTCTTGTTCGTATCGTTTATTAACTCATACCAGAGTAGTATGTATCTAGGAAATCAATTTTATCGGTATTTGTAGGTCATTTACTGTGTATTTTTTGTGCCAAATATGGAGAAATAGCTACGTATGTACATACATACTGTGAAATCGGTATGTTATTAAAGTTGCTTCACTCTTCTTTTTGGAAACCATTCTCATTTTTCACGAGGCATGTTAAACATGTTAATCATCGTGGTCCAAGATGTTTAGCAACGCTGGTAGTTATTCTAACATTTAATTGTAGTCAAAAACAAAATCTATAAGGGATTAAATATTTAAACTCTTCTGGGAGATATGGATAAGAGTAAGAGTAAGCAGTACACAAATCACTCATTAACTAAACAAATTATTATTAGTTTTATTTAAGTAAAGAAATTATTATTAATTTTATTTAAGTAAACAAATTATTATTAGTTGCAATGAGTTCATATATCACTTTTGATTATATATTTAATTTTTATTGTGATACTAAGATCTTATATTCTTACAAGACCTGTTAACTTTACATAACTATCTTAGTTTTCAATTTATTGGTTGCTCTTACTCTAGTCGTTTGGTTTCTTTTGAATTCACGTTTTTACATCTTTAGTTTCGGAAAAAATCCTTGTAAGGACTTTCACGCTTAAACAAGTAATTGGTCTAAGTAGTTTGAGGTTTTTGGGTTTGAATTAAGTGATATTCTCCTATTTATAGGCTTACATGTAGGTTTTCTTGTGCTGGTTAGAAACTCAAGTCCATACAGACTTAATCACCATTATGAGAATAATAATTACCACATATCTACCAATGTAAACTTGTTTTTGAATGAAGCTTTATAACAAAATATATACATCTAATGTAATTGAGATATGATCAGTGAATGAGGATCATCCTATAAATAACACTTAAACAAAGAATCTTAAAAAATTGTATCCACTTGTATTTTTCTTGAAAGCTTGTTGTGTATAATATAGTCGGTTGAGATGAAAGAAAGTTAAAATTTAATAATATTATCTTACCAGTTTTGTATGATATAATATTTCTGAAACTAACACAAAGTATATACCGCAATTATATGTATATAGGATTAATTTCTTTCTGAAACCAACACAAAGTATACCGTGTTAATATGTATATAGGATTAATTTCTTTAAGTATTTTGTCATTATTAAAATTTTCTTGAAAGATACACTAAAACTAAAATATTTAGGATCCCAACATTAATTAAAAAAAAAAGCTAAAAACGTAAAATTGTATATTCTGACGTTTGGAGCTACAACCATATCATCTGACAATAAGAAATTGACCAGTATAAATATGAAAAAAATCCTTTATCAAAGGCCAAAAAAATAAATATAACATCTTATTTTGTGATAAAATAGAAATATAAAATAAGAAACACATAAAATTTCATTTACACTCAACAAATAAAATAATAAAATAAATATTATAAATTAATTTAACTAAAATTAATAATTTTTAGAGTTAACGCAGTAATTTAATTAAAGTTTTTTCAATAATAAAAAAATTGAATAAATTATATAAATGCAAAAAATAATTTTCAAAAACCAATACAATAATAAATGATTAATTTTGAACACTAAAATTAGAAAAAATATAGATATTTCAATTAAATTAAACAATTAAAATTGGAATCAAGTCGCAAAATCCAAATTACAATAAACGAATCTTAATTCCCTCACACATGTTAACCCAATTATTAGTGATGTGGGCCCTAATAGATATTTAGTTGATGTTTTCTGGTTATAAATTGTCCACGTGAAACACGCCTTCCATCATCTTAATCTTATTATAACATTACAAGTTCCAGAATCTCTTTATCTCATTTATTGTTGCAACATTTTAATATGTTTTAGTTAGAGAAAAATAAATGAAAGAAAGCAAAAAATGGAAATAATTAGTAAGATATTTTATAAGTTGTTTAATAGAAAGATAAAAAAAGTTCAGTGGATGTGAAATAACACAAGTACCTATAATAATAATAAATAAAAAAACTTTCTTTTATTGAATGGCCTTCTTCTCTTCCTCCCCTTAAGACAATGAATTAATGTAATTCATTATCATAATAGACCGTGATTAAGTAAGTGTTTTAAATAATAGACGTTTTTGTTTTATTATTATTTATGGATTAATTTTAGATTAAGGAAAACTTGAAAGTGAGAATGTGAGGATTAGATTTTAGATCAGTCATTTGTTGACCCTGTGAAGGACAAGCAGGGGTGGTCCCAGTAACGAAGGGCCTATACGGCTTGTTTTAAACATGAAACTTCGTCCTGTCACTTTAACACCTACAGTCTAAGGTTAAAACTGGACCCAGTCACGGCCGATTACAACTGTTTTACTTAATGATTTATTTACTTTATCCCCATAAGAGATTTTTTTTTTTTTACCTTTTACAGTAATTATTTTAAATATTTTGCTTAAAATAACTGTAATTAAATAACCATATACAAATTTTTACATACATAATAGAGTTATCGGGTGAAATTCAAAATTCATTTTAACAAAGAAAAATTATCTTTTGACATACTTTTTGTCTTATTTCTTCTTTACAACTTTTTTACATGATAAAATATTATATTTTATAAAAAAAATAAAATTTTTTCAAATAAAATAATAATATTTTTGATTGTTGAATGAAAGCGTAACAAGATGATAACTATCATCCACAGATGAGATGATGGACGATCGACATGGGTGGGGTCGTAAAGTCACGCCATGTGTCTGAGAAGTACAGTTTGAAGCACACACGGAACCACCCGTTTGGTTGTCCCAATCTCAATAAAATTATAAAAAGCAATGATATATTATTTTTTCTCTGACAGCTGGCTGATTCAAATAATATAATAATATATTTGTATTTTAAGTCAAATATTAATATTTAAGTTATCAAGCACATGTTTGTTTTTTTTTTTCAACATAAAAAAATAATTATTTTTATTCACAAACAAAATATTATCACCGCCGTCTATAAATATAAATATCCATTTAAGTTATCGATACTCAAGCACTACCCTTTCCTTTTTTAGCTTATCCTCAACATGGCTTCATTGGGAACGATGGTTGTGGCTTTGTTGCCACAAACCCAGAAGAACCAAGCTCGCATCTTCCTTTCCCAACAACCAAACACCGTAAACAAACTCAAACCCAAACCCACCAAAACTTTAAAAACTTACACAACCAACCTTACATGCAGTGCCACGCTTTCATCAACTCTGCAGCCCACTGAGAAGCAAGAAGAAGAGAAGAAACAAAAGCCACTGGCGGAGGTTTGGCGCAAGATCCACGGCGAGGAAAACTGGGCCGGGCTTCTGGAGCCCATGGACCCCGTAATGCGGGCCGAGCTGATCCGCTACGGGGAGATGGCCCAGGCCTGCTACGACGCCTTCGACTACGACCCTTACTCCAAATACTGCGGCAGCTGCAGGTTCCCCATACCCGAGTTCTTCCAATCTCTGGACTTGCCCAACACGGGATACAACGTCACACGTTATCTCTACGCCACGGCCAACATCAACCTCCCCAACTTCTTCCGCAAATCGAGGTGGCCCGACAAGACGTGGAGCAAGCACGCCAACTGGGCGGGCTTCATCGCGGTGTCGGACGACGCCACGAGCAAGCGTCTGGGGCGGAGGGACATCACCATCGCATGGCGAGGGACAGTGACGCACGTGGAGTTTGTGGCCGACCTCACGAATTTCCTGAAACCTCTCTCTCCCGACGTACCCTGTTCCGACAAGGGTGTAAAGGTGGAAGCTGGTTTCCTGGATCTCTACACGGACAAGGAAACGGGGTGTGGGTATTGTAAGTACTCGGCGAGGGAACAGGTTCTCGGGGAATTGAAACGGTTGATGAAGGTTTATTCGGATGAAGAGGTGAGTGTTACGATAACGGGGCATAGTCTCGGGAGTGCGATGGCGGTACTGAGTGCTTTCGATATCGTGGAAAATGGGCTGAACGTGGGAAAGGGTGGGAGAAAAGCGCATGTTTCGGTGTTTGCGTTTTCGGGTCCGAGGGTGGGGAATGTGAGGTTCAAGGAGAGGTTGGAGGGAGAGCTGGGGATAAAGGTGCTGAGGGTGCACAACAAGCATGACTTGGTGCCGCAGTCGCCGGGGTTCTTGTTCAACGAGGAGACGCCGCGGTGGTTGGTGAAGCTGATGGAGTGGTTGCCCTGGTGTTATTTGCACGTCGGGGAGCAGTTGGAGTTGGATCATAAGAAATCACCTTTCTTGAATCCTGATGGGGATGCTCTCTGCGCGCATAACTTGGAGGCTAGCTTGCACTTGCTTGATGGGTAAGACTTTTTACTTCTCTACACTTTCTTCTCCATTTTTCATTTAACAACCACACAAAACTCTTCCTTTTTACCTCTTACCACCAAATCAACTTCTCTTTGCGGTTACACAAAACTTACTTCACCCACTGATACAAAATTTGTTTTTTGGACATTTTTTACTGAGAAATCATACCAGTTAGGTTACATAAATTATGACATCTAGAAAATAAAAGACATCACCCTGCTCCCTTTTCAGGATTCAGCTAGGAACTAGAAACCATCATCGTCCTTTCAGTCTTTTTTTATCTTTCTAATTTTAGGTTTTTCACTTTTTCTGCATTATCTTTCTCACAGGAAAGTATCCCATTTAATTAATTGAAGAAGACGAAGAATGAAAACAAAAAAAGTAGCAAACACATTTGTAAATAATGAATATAAAAATATTAGCAAAACAATTCCTAAATAATGTGATAAAAATGAGTGCTGATTGTTCTTTTGATGTATTGGATGAATAATTGTGTCAAAATTTTTGCTTTTGTCCCGGTGTCATAATAAACATACAGCTGTAATATTCTGAGTTATGGAGGGGACCAGGAGGCCCATGCGTCTGGACTACTTCGGAAGGCAAATTAAATTAAAGTAAACGAGGCCAATGTTTAATTATATATATTTCTATCATCGTTCTTTTCATTCCACATAAACGAAATAATTTTATTATTCTATTATATGTCGCATTCATATTTACTTACCTTTTTTTATCTGTAGTTTGTTTTCAGCCCTTTCTTCCACCATCCCAATTCATGGCCGTCCTGTTATAGTATTTGAATGAAAGTTATTTAAGAAGATATTTATTTTATAAAATAAAATATATTAAATACGATGAGCTGATATGAAGGGTTTGATTATGCGCAGATACCATGGGAAGAATGATGAATTTAAGAGAACTATTGAGAGGGACATTGCTTTGGTGAACAAGGCTTGTGATTTCTTGAAAGACGAGCATTCGGTGCCAGTATACTGGAGGCAAGACCTGAACAAGAACATGACCAAGACTGAAGATGGACGGTGGGTGTTCACTGAGCGTCCAATATCTCATGATGGACACCAAGATCTTGATTCCCATCTCGAGGAACTAGGTCTCCTTTCTTCTAACAAATCAATCAATCAGTAATTATGGATCACACTGTATCTTGTGGAGTATCATTGCACCACCACCACCATAAAAACAATGTCAATTCAGATGTTGGGAACATAGATAGTTACTAAGATAAGAATGGGAAACTCTGTGATTTAGTGCTTGGCTAGTCACAGACAGATTAATGCCCATGAAAACGTTACAGATGTGGCCCTTTTGGAATTAAGAAAGTGATTATTAAATATATATCTACGAGGAATATCCATTGGCCTTTTTCATGGAATAAGACTCTCGCAATGCCTAATCGATACATAGTGATTAAGAAAAATCAGAAGCACTGGTGCATATCAATGTTGAAACTTTGAGTTTTTGTGATAATTTGTAAAATTTATAAAAATAGTTTGATGAATTTTCTTGTAAAAATAAACTTTAGGCGCATTAGGGTTCGAAGACGTCTAATATTAGGATTAGCTTGATAGGAGGTGTCCCCTTCTAAAAAGTGTCACTTAGGATTAGAGGTAGTTTATATCTCACGTTAGGTTTAGTGAAATTTCTTCTTTTATAAATACATAGGCGTTATGTAAAACAAGTTTGATTGAAATAATGAATTAGTATTGTTAAGTTTTTTTTTTCGAGTTTTCTTTCTTAAAGAAACACTTTGTAATTGGCTTAATTTCTTTAAAAAAACTTTCATCACCTAGCTCATCAATCTTTCATAGTAAGATTCACCTTCTTTCTGCTATTCCGTATACTTCATTGGATTCAAGTGCGCGTTATTTCCTTTTACACGCTTGAGAAGTATTCTTTCTTGCATTCATTCAATGCAAAACTTCCAAAGAATTCTACAACTTCAAGTGGAGAACCTAGATGCAAAACATCATGAAGACTCATCTATCATTTGGTATCTAGAGCTTTGGTCTTCAAGAGATGAGTTCATGAATCCTTCACTATTTTTCAACTATTTCCGTATTGTTTTTTGATGTTTTTACTTGTCTTGAGTGATTGTATCGATTATTTGTGGTTGTTCTTGAGTTTAAACGGTTCAAACATCTTCAATCTACTTGAACCATCCAAAAATCATGTGTTTAGGTGATCTAGTGTGTGCTACAAGCTTTTACATATTGTTGAGTCTTAATTCAATTTTTGTTCAGTTCATTTTGTTGTTTTGTTGATTAGGTTTGCTTTTATAATCCATATACAGGTTTTCAAGTTATGTATAACTCCACAATGTCATCAATTCCATAGATTTGTGCTAGTAGTTTAGTTGTTTGTTTAATTGTGTGAAAGAAAATTGTTGAACATCAAGTGTTTGATGAAAGTTCTAAGAGAAGTTGTGTCTTTGTGTGTTTTTTCATTTTTCATTATTGGGTTCCAATACTTGCTATTAGATCATTAGTGAGTTGTTAAGAGTCTACAATTCCAAAATGTCTTGTTATTTCGTTCCAATTGCTTGAATTCCTTAGGTTTCCTTCATTGCACAAAATCTGTTTGACAAAAGATCATTGAATATTGGAAATTTTATTAGAGTTGAAATATTGCATATTTTGAAGTGAAATTTTGTGTATGACTGTATATAGATGTCTATGAAACAATGTTAAAAAGGCGCATTCTGAATCAAAATAGAACAAAATGATAAATGTTAAAAGCCTGAATGCTAGTGATTGAGAAATTTTTGAAGGAAGTGAATTTTGCTCTCTATAATTGATTTACTGCATCTAAGTGATTGTATTGACCTCAAATTTGTGTTGCATTAGCTTAAGATGTTGAGAGTGTTTGGTTAAAATTTGGTGACCCAATTCGTTGTGGTGTAATTATAATAAATTTTGAAATCAGCGCTGCTAGTAGCTTAACGCATAACATCAAAATTGTTACATTGGACCTAAAATGCTCTTTCTTTTGAATTTATCTAGACGATTCTGTGATCCGTTTGACCTAAAATTTTGTGTAGAAACTCCTTAATGTGTTGATAATTTGACATAAAACGTGTGCAAATACATTTTACATTGGTCACAATAATTCAATCATATGATATTGCCAAAATTGGAAAACTCTAGTTTATTTTCTGTTTTTAAATCTAGTCTAGAGCCATTCAGACTTGATCATTTTGTGTGTTGTATCTTCAATTTTGTGCCTTAATTTATTGCTTGTCATTTTCATTCCAATTCTTTGAGTTTGTCATTAAATAATCCATTTGAGTTATGCTTTTGCAAATTGTGCTTTATTGTTTTATCTTTTGTGGCCTCTTGGTGAACTAGAACATTTATGAGAAAATTTGGATTGAGTTGGTAACTAACGTATTAAGAGTTGATTTGAGATAAAATTTGGAGAAGAGTCCACATAGGAGGGTGAGACATGCTGTTGGAGATTGAGTGACAAATTTGACAAAAGTTGGAGTGAAACACATGTGAGGAGTTTGCACAAACACTTGGAAGGCATAATATAGAAATTTAATTTTCATCAAATTTTTGATTGTATTTCTTTTAGTTTTAAGTTGCTAGTATCATTTCATTAGTGGAGTATTAATTCGCATAAGACGGTGAATGTGTCTCAATGATCCTTGGTGCCAAAGAGTTTCATCTTTAAGATTCACCTATTTTAATTCTTTAAGTTTTGTCTTTATATTTCTCTACAAATTTTGCTTTTACTTTGATAAAACCAACACGACTAGATTTTCTTCTATTTTTTGAGATTGAGTCGTCTTCGTTTGTGACTTAGAGAGCTCACTACAAGAAAGACCTGTGAAGTGCATTGGGGTCAGGCTTTGGCAAGGAAAGTCTTAGTACTTAAGTTGTCCTAGTGACGCATCTCACTTTCCTAGGAGACTCCTACTATGCTAAACTTGTTTTTTCTTAATTGAGAACCTATTTCACAAAACTTAAGATGTCTAGAGATTTTGTTCACCACAATGAGAATGAATCGAGTGAAAATGTTTCAGATTTGAGAAAATTTTTGAATGGAATTCGGTCTATGAAAATTAACACTAAAGTACAATTTGACATTGTTGAGGAGGATTTAAAGACCTTAATGAAGAACCTAGACGCAAAGCATTACGAAGACTTCTATGTCACTTTTGCTCCAAACACACTATTCTAATCAGGTGAGATTTAACTCCTCCGCTGCATTCCACAAACTCCTCGTCATATCCCTCCAGTCTTTGGACACCTTCGCCATCGTTAAGAGCCCCGCTGGCGGGAGCCTCCTTAGTATGTCCCAAAGAAAATTCCTCGACAACCCAGACGAATCCAGATCATCCTCGATGGACTCCAATAGATCGAGTCTGCCCGTTTCTTCATGATCAAGGGAGAGAGTGCGACGAGGTTAGAGAGGAAGGTAGCAAACAACAGAGACAGAGATGGTGGAAGAAGCGGATGTTGCCGTGCAGACAGAGGAGTGAGAAGGGGGAGGCGGAAGAGGAGGCGGGGGTCCTACCGGTGCAGATATGACCTTTTTAGGGAGACCACGACGGCTGCGATTGTAGCTACCACATTTCTTGCCAAACTTCACTTGAGAAGAGACGGTGTGGGGAAGGTGTGGCGTGAGAGTGTTGCATGGTGTGAATTGTGTGAAGTGAGGTATCTTGACGAAGAGTGGAGATGAACAATGGTTTCGAGCGAAAGAGTTCGCGCTATATTTGTTTCCTGCTTCTTCTTTCTTTTACTTTTTTATTTATGTTAAGTCTCTTTCCATTTATTTTATTAAATTCTTATCAGATTTAAATATATAATAAGTATTTAGGAATCAAATCAATATTTCACTTTTTTTTTTTCTTTAGATTGGATCTTATGTTTTTTATTACTGTATTTATAGCTTTAACTTTCTCTCTTATAAATAAATTACATAATTTTATATCTAAAAATTTCAATACAAATTTTTATTATATTTTTTATGAATAAAAATATATTATAAAATATAATACAATCACATGATATTCAAAATATTAAAATAATATAATATAATATGTGTATATTTATAATTTTGCAAGAATAATGTTAAAAGATTTATGTGGTAGTTGTTTTTAAAAGAGAAATTAGTTATTTGTTTTTGAAATTAAAAAGCTTTTCAATTACTTGTCTTGTTAAGTAAATAATTTTTCTAATTATTAGAGGAAAAAATTGTTCAATTAAAAGATAATATTAAAAAAATATGAAATATTTTCATATAATAATATATTTATATTTATTATTAATAATTCATTATAAATATATAACATTGTATTTAAATAGTTAAGTTAAATTATATTTATATTTTTTATGTTTACATTATTTCCCATCTCCTACTTATTTTAAGATAATCAATCTCTCATTTACTTTTAATACTTTCTTTATGGATATTTTAAATTGATATCAATTTCATAAAGTCTAATTTTTCTTTTAATTACATAAATTTTTCCTAATCATAAAGAATTTTTTAAATTTAGCATTATTAACATTCCTCCTATTTATATTCTTTTTCCATTTCTTTTATATGTCTCTTTAAGGCTTATTCATAAAAACTGGTGGATATAATTAAAATATTTTAATGAAATAATTATAAGATTTCCTAACTTTTACCATTTTTAGTTTTATTTTGAAATAATTCACAAGTATAAATTAATTAAATATTAAATAAAAAGCAAATATACTATTGATAGCAGTTGACTTTAATCGCATTCAATTGTTAATTTAACTTTGTAAAAATTTATAGATTACATAATTAAAGATATTTACTGCATAACTATTATTGTATCACTTTTTATTGCTAATTTAATGCTTTTTATTTATGGTGTATTAATTATTGTATTTATTAATATAAATATTAATTAAATTTAATAACTAAAATATAAATAGATTGAATATATAACATTTTTGTCATAATCTCTGGGTATAAATATACTATTGTTAGAGAAAGCTAATTATTTTTTAATGCTTCAAATTACTATACATTTACTCATTGAAACTATATAACCTAGTATACGATTGAATAGCTATTAACATTTTTATATAAAATATATTACATGATATTAAAATATATATTTTTAAATAAATAAATAAAATACATGTACATCAAATAAAAAATCACATCTCCAAGTGTTTCATAAATTAGATGTTATTTAATGTTTAATTCCTCAATGTAAGTCTTTATTTTTCAAATCTTAAAATTAAAAAAAAAAAAATCGTGCCTGAATAGTTGAAAGTTAGAGATGAAGAAGAAGAAAATAAGTTAACAGAAAAAATAATACACAAGTCATTTTAATATATTTTATCTAGATGATTAGTTGTAGTTACTACATTATCTTATCCTTAAGGTGATTAATATATATTTTTTTTTTACTTTTTGTTCTTGATCTCAAGTGTTTTTTATTTTGTAACGCTTCTAAGTCTTATCTTAATTTGATATTGATCATTTTCTTTTTTAAGATTGATGAACTTTAGGAATATTTTGATCTCAAATGTCTGAAAAGGAGATTTTTAGTTGGACCATTGCGTAACATATGTTGTATGGTCCTCTTAATAACATATATCCTCTATTTCCGTTAGAAATATGCTATAAATCATTATCATGCTTGTTAAAGTTAATATTACCATTTTTGTATTAAGGTGTATCTTAGTGTCTTTACTAACTATTGTAATTTTCAAGATTTAAGGTGGAACTTTGTTAATAATAAGATATCTTGTATGAAATATATTTTTCGTTGTGAGTTTCATTAAAATCTTTTTGTTTAGGCTCAAACATGTGTCTCAACAATAAAAATATCCTTTCATAAGAGCTATAATTTACACTTATATTATCATTAGAGAAATTTTCACTTGAAGATGACAAGGATATCCAAAATACACATCCACATTTACATAATCATCATAATCTTTTGTTTGAACATGTAGAAGCAATATGTCTAAAACTACAATATTTAAAATATTTTCTCTTTTTCTTTTTTTCTTAAAATTTGGAAGTTAGTGAGAAAAAATTGATCATGTTTTGTGCAAGGTTTGGAATAGGTAAAATATTGACAAAGAGCCATGGAAAAATACTTACCATGTCCTTGTAAAAAAATTACTTCATCATTGATTTATATCTCTGTGAGAATCAGTATGATGTTGACTTACAATAAAAACACTTCCTCTAAGTTATAATTTCATCTTAGTAGCTTTGTATACAAAATTTCCTTTGTGGTCTAATGTTCATGAAATTTATGAATGTTTTAAATATCTTCATTTAAGACATTCGATAACCTTTCATGTTAGGCTTCACCTTTTTCTCATTTCCACATTTAAAAAAGAGAATTTTCATCTCTTTATAATACCTTTTCACTTTTTGACTACCTTGCCTTATCTTTTAAAGTTAAAGGGTTATTTTTTCTATGAAATAAGAGGACATAAACCTTTCTCTCAATCAGACTCCAAGGAAAACCATGTGACAATTTTTAATTTCTTACCTTTAGCTGAATCACTTATGATTTGGTTCCACCGTATTAAAGCACAGATTTCAAACACTTAAGTATCAATTTTAATTATATTAGGTTCATTAAGACCGTAGGCAAATAAAATATGTTATACTTTGCTCTCTCACTTTATATACAATTTGGGATTGAATTTATCACTAAACTGAAATTTTTGCATTATGTTTAGGTAATGTATGTTTTTGCAAAGATGTTCCTTTTTTTGTTCTTATTTGCTCCATCAGTTAATTATCACAAGCTCTTTCACTTTCGTAATAGGAGAAAGTTCGTGAATATCTTTTATCTTTTTTTTTTCTTCTTGGTCAATTCTTTTTCTTTATTTTTCATTCATAATTCAATCTATCTCTTTCTTATTATTCTTGATTCATCTTTGTGTATTTAACTTGGGTTGAATATTTTTTTTATGCCAAATTTGTTTTTTGAGGATTTAAAGGAGAACTATAAGATACATACAAAAGAAAAAAGATAAAAAAAAAATTGTCAGCTCAATAAAAAAACACTAAAAGTTCTTAAAATATCATGACACATTCTTCTAAAGATAACAAATCAAGACAACGTACCATCAAATAAAATACACTAATAAATCAACAAAACACTTATAAAAATTTTTGAAGAGAGAAAACTATTAAACACAAGTTACAATAAATTTCGAGACAAACTGAACAAACATAAAAAAAAATGTTAAACGAAAAGAATTAAGTTGTTAAGAAAAACTAAAATCCAAAACAACAAAAGCTTGAAAATGACCCACAAAATGGGCAAAATAAAAAAAGTTAGAATTAACATAAGATTCATGCTAAAACAAACTTCAATAAAATTAGCCAAAACAACCAAGTTAACAAAAACAATATGAGAATTCTAAGATAACCTATGAAGTATGTTCAAGAATTATAAGATAAAGAACTTTGATATTTTTATTTTTAACACTTTATTGATTTTCAATTATTTCTTTGTCGTGTGAATTGTATAGGAACAATTGGTTTTATAATTATCCCTTGTTATTTTTATTTTATTTTCTTCTATTTCACACAATTTCAAAAAGGTAATGGAATTACCACACTTGAACCTTTATGTTTTTAGGTTTAAATTAATTCAATATGACTTCTCACAAAATTTTAAGACTTTTGCCACTAAAAAAACTAAAGAGTAAAGACATAAATTCAAACAAACAAAATATAGACTCAAACTAGATCAATGAAGTATACACATCATAACCATAATGATGTCGCAGCTAGGTTCACAATAAGATGACAAAATTTATGAAAAAGCAGAAGAGTCACCGTAGTATTTTAAGAAAAATCATTTTAAAAAAAGAATAATCTTTAAAATTAAATTTGATTTCAAGAGTCGATTATACATAAAAGAATATTTTAATACCCTACAATATTTGTTCTAAGATAATTTATGTTTAATTAAATATAAACAAATAATATAATCTTAAAAATATTTATTTTCCCCTAAAATAAAACAAAAATATATGTAAAAATTATTATTTGACTACTTATTTTTTAAAAGAAAGAAAATCTTTCTGAAATTATTTATTTGAGTTTTATAAAAATTGACTTTACTCTTACGTTTTCCATTCATTCAGAATTACACGCTTCGTTTTTTACAAAAAGACTTAAGTTATACATTTTTAAAAAATATTTTAAAGTTGTTTTAAATGGTTTGATAATTATTTTTATATTTAAATTATTAATTATCAATAAGTTTAAGACTTAACAAAAGAATCATTAATTTTTAAAATGATGTGAATGGAAATTTTAATTATAAAGCAATTTTGAGATTTAGTATAATAATTAATAATTTTCAAGATTTTTGAATGAATAAAAATTTCAACTATCAAATAAGTTGGAGACATAATAAATGACGATAAATTATTTTTTAAATTATTTTGTAATTTAAAATTTTAATTATAAAGCAACTTCAAAACCCAATATAACAAATAATATTCTTAAAATTATTATTTTAACTACCATGTCTGAAACTTAACATGACAAATTTGATTAAAAAATTTAATTATCAACTGAGTCTGTTATCATGGTAATAAATAAGTTTAAAAATTGTTATTTTAATTATCAAATGGGTCTAAAATTATATATAATACCTGATAATTTTCGAAATCATTTTATAAATGAAAATTTCAGTTATCAAATAAGTATGAAACTAATAGATTTCAAAATTATTGTATGAATAAAAAATATAACTATCAAAGCAAGTCTTTAAAATCAATCATTTTTTGAGATTATTATTTTAATTATGAAGTAAAATCGAAACTTAAGATTATTATCCAAACAAAAAATTTAATCATTAATTCTAAAAAGTCATAATAATAACTTTAAAAATATTATAATATTGTATTTAAAGATACTAGCTAACGTCAAGACGTGGCACTGGTGCACGTTTACTTTAAATATCAATGCTCCTTTTGTCTCATGAGAAATGGATGAATAATGAATGGATGAACATTACAATCTTGGATATGTATAATAATCATGATCATCACACATGCATTGTTACGACTTTATCTATGTTAAAGAAGTTGAATTCTACAACTTCACATGGCAAAAACCAACTGAAACTTTGCGCTTTGACTGCAAATAGAAAACCATAT
>Ga0099825_1003584_pt1 | contig 20647 bp, 15 predicted proteins | sample SiratroredBW_FD_76838 | JGI IMG/M metagenome (GOLD analysis project Ga0099825, IMG submission 76838) | Root nodule microbial communities of legume samples collected from California, USA - Siratro red BW | ecosystem: Host-associated > Plants > Roots > Nodule | place: USA: California | collected... | reverse complement strand
TTCTGTTCGTCGTCGACAACGTCTAAACCCCAAATCAACTACTCTAATCAGCAATATCACTTACTAATTGCTAATAAACACCAAAAATTACTTACTTATTGCTTGTTTTAAGGATTAATCAAAAATTTGAAAACAGATGAAGTTAAAATGATAACCGGATGGGGGTACTATCCGGTTGTCATTTTATTTTGAAATGACAACCGGATGACATACTCATCCGGTTGTCATTTTTTTTGAAATGTGAACCGGATGGGGATGTCATCTGGTTCTTATTTTTTTGCCCGTATGAACCGGATGGGTGTGCTGAGATATTTATGGAATTAAAAAATTTGTATTAGGGTGCAGGAAGCGTGTATATTAGGGTGCAGGAAGAATTTATCCTAGTTTCATGCAACATGGCCCCTAAATTGGGCTTTTTCAGTTTAGCAGGATTATGGAGCTGTCACTGATGAATCACTTATTTGGACGCGTTTCATAATTTTTAAAAATATTAACATTCAAGAAAATTGTCAATAGCGGGTACATGTACAATCTAAAACTGTCAAATATATCCTACTAAATATTTGAAATTATTTTAAAGTAAATACCAATAACTTTGGTATTTTTACTTTACTGTTTAGCCGATATATTTTATTCTGAATTAGATTTAACGATAGTTTTAACGTACAATTATTTATATGATATCCAATCAATAAATATAAGATAATTGAGCATGATAGTTCATTTAAATAACGAATGATCATTCTACTTATAATGAGTTAATAAATACACACGCTGAAAGAATTCTCACCATAAAACCTTGTCGATCTAAAGGAAGAAGCAAAAAAGGAACGTGAGAAAATTATCTTATACATTTACTTTATAAACATGGACAATTTATTATTCGCATTATATTTTCAACATTTAAAACTCGTAGCTCGGAATAAAAATTATAAGGAATAGGACAGAGAAAATTAAAGTGTGGGATGTGAACTTTACACAAAGGCAGGATAAAATAGTAAGCAGATACCATTGTCACGACCATTTTATTGGGAAGGTTGAAGCTTCTGCCGTCAGCAAAGAACTTCTTCTTAACGAGAAAAAGGTTAATAGTCGGATTTAATTTGACTACGTATTATATATTTTATTTTTAATACAATAAAAAATAATCTTACACTAAATATTATAGTTTTGTTTTATGATTGAGATAATTGAACAAATATTTTGATTTTTAGTAATTGTTATCTGTATTTAAACTCGAAAGGGTGTTTTATCTTTTTTTTTTCTTTTTAAAATTTTCTGTGATTCTATTCAATGTGCAATTAACATTGAGGTTATTTATTTTTTAATAAACACAAGTGATAAGTGATAATTACCGATGATAAAACATATACTTAACTATAATCATTAACATTAATTTCTTAAAAAGAATTACGAAATTAAAGTCATTTTTACTAAAAATATTTTTTCTTTCTTTCTTTCTCTTATTGTTCTAAAAATAAAATAAGGTGAAAAGGAATGCCAGTGGTTTGTTTTAAGAATCTGATGCCATATTGCCTCCTCTGTTCCCTTTCTCACGTGCGCACGCTTCTCCTCGCATCTATTGCAAGTAAAGTGTGGACCATCACACTATAAGAACAAACATTATAGTACAACACTTTTCATAACTCCAACGTTACTTTCTCGAAGGATCTTCCTCTCAAACACATAGAAATGGCGAAGTTTATATGGAACTTCATTACCCTACTTCATTCCCTTGCAGGGTTTGTAAAACTTTATCATGTATGCAATTAATTTCTTCGTTTCATTCATCAACATCTTCAGTTAAATTACCTTGTAACTTTTTTTCAGGCCCGTGGTGACGTTATTGTATCCTCTGTGAGTACTAATTCATACATATATTATATATAGGGCACATTGTAACTATAATAATAACGTAAGAAATTTGATTAATTTGTGGTTTGTTGTATGAAAGATATGCGTCAGTGGTAGCAATAGAGAGCCAATCTAGATTGGACGACAAGCAGTGGCTTGCTTATTGGATTATCTATTCCTTCCTCACACTCATGGAAATGCTTCTCCAACCTCTCTTCGACCGGTTCGTGCAATAATCTTATTGAACACTTATTGAACATTTCATAAAAATAAGAAAAAGGAAAAATGAAGTCAATCCTTGCAGGATTCCAATCTTGTACGACGCGAAGCTAGTGGGAGTTGCGTGGCTGGTTTTGCCGCAGATGAAAGGTGCAGCTTTCTTGTATGAACGGTTTGTGAGACCACATGTTCGGAGGCACATAACGGAGAGGGTGAGTTGATTAATTAATTAATTAAGAGAAATTCATAGTTTTCTTTTAATCAAATTGAAATGAAGTGGTTGGAGATTAGGATTTGTGATGGTGTTTGTGGTTGTATTGTGATGGTTAGAGAACAGGGAAGTGATGTTGAATGAAACAGATTGAATTGGAAAGACAGTGGATGTCATGTCTTCTCTTCTGGCTGAACAATGGGACGTTGATCTTGAATTTTGGGATCAGTTTCAGTATGTTTTATTTGGTTAATTGTGTTTATTTTACTGTTCTATGTATTATGTGTGGCTTTGTCACAATTTCAAATCCAGAATTTGTTTAATCATCACTATTTGCCATGTAATAATCTGTCATTTGAAAGATAAATAGTGTTTCTCGTAAGGAATGGTAGCAACTAAAAACGTATCAAATCAAATCTCAAGAATAGTACTAATTATATAATTCACGTGTAACAAATATGCGGTAGTTTTTGCTGCTGTACTTTCTCTCTTTATAAGGAATTTTCTGCTGTTTTATCTTCAACTCTGCTCTTTCATCCCTCCCTCTGATTGCTTTTTGATTACGAACTTTCTTATTCTTGATATTTTTTTTTTTTTTCAAGAGTTTTGGATTCGATTTTACGCTCCCGTCGTGTATGTTTGTTATTGTTATAAATGATGATATTAAGGATTACGGTAGATTAAAAGACGATATGACATATAAATTTCTTATTTTGTTATCAAAAGGAAAGTCATGCAGAAGTTACTTCATTGGTATTGTCTATTTGCTTTGAACTAATCCCGATAAATATGACAATAATTATTAAAAAAATTATAATGTCTATTTTATAATTTAAAAAAACTTTCAGAAATTTATAATAAAGAAAGTCACCAAAACAATCAAACTGTAAAACTTTAGCATGATTCAGATTTTTTTATTAAATTTAAATCAAAGTATATTTAATTTTTCATGTTAGATTTGACTCATTTGCAAGAAAAAACCAAATACCAAGAAAAAACCGACTATACAAGCATTATTTTTTATAATTTTGAAAACATTTTAATTTTTGTAATTTTATTAAAAATATAATTACATTTTTCTATTAGAGAAAATATTTTTATTATTTGTTTTAATATTTTTTGTTATAATCTATTTTTGAAAGTCAATCAATATTCGTAAGTTAATTTGTAAAAACTATTTCATTATCTTCTTTTAAATTAAAGAACAATACAATGCAATTTGGACATGCACGTTACGTAATAGAACAAGACTTGTTTTCTAAGTGCACCTGCATAATTTTTTAAAATCATTTTACTTTCCGTAAAAGTGACTTTTATTACCTGATTTAGAAATTTTGGTACAAGATTTCTGAATTTCCAAAACAAATTTTTCTAAAATACATTTTTGAATAGAATTTTTAGAACGATTTTTCTAATAAAATGAGATACTTTCTACAATGTATGTTGGACAAATTTTCCAAAGCAGCGGTGACAGCAATGTGGTACAATAGAAGATATTTTAATCTTTTCTCTTAGTACGAGGGTACAGTCAATAATTATGGAGGTGCAGGAAATAAAAGTCTATAAGTCTAATGAAGATGCTGAATGATGAAAAAAACAAAAAATGTTGCGAAAATTTTAATCTTTAAAAAATCCAGATGCATAATAGTAAATAGAGACAAACCATAGTAGTGGAGGTGTTAAAAGAAATATAGCCTACTGTACAAGTGACCAAATGCGATTTAAAATAAATGATGGGAAATTGTATAAACATAAGTATTACGTAACATAATAAGGTGGAAGATCTGTTCAAAGAATAAATAGCACTGCGCTCACAACTCAAAATGAACAATTGGCCATAGCCGTAATAATCCATGTTTACTTATAACACCTAAATGAGTCTGCCAGCGACTTGGAGGAACAAAGGTGTTAATTATGATAACAGCATAAATAAAAAAAGACATTTACAATACTATAAAACGTCTAAAGGACCTGTGGCGTAACTCCAGCGTTTAGCAAGGGGTGTTTCCAACAAGACCCGTGATAATACTCCATCGATCACCAGTAGTCCAGACTGATTCACAAAGACAATAAAATGTTAGAAATATCAGCAATCAAAAAGAGAACTGCATAGCTTTTGTTTGGTATGAGAAATTACCCTTCGAGGGTTGCTCAATCCAAGGGCCGTTCATCACATTTAGTATACTGCATGCCTCACTATATTGCAGATCGGGTAACAGTTTTGGGGTAAGTAAGAAACACCTGCATTGGATTAATGATAGTTTATTCATTTGGCACCCATAAAACTTGGGAACAAAACATAATCGCGAATGACGCACCTGCGAAGGTCAACCTTAACTGTTTGTTGTACATGTGTGTTAATGTCAATTATAGAAACTTGAATATTATAAGATACATAGTTCCACATAAAATATTATGGGATGTTCAGTGAAGTATTAAGTGTTTGGTTCCCCCTTAATAGCTAGGTTTTGAGGGTGCGTTCCCAAAGTGCTTGGATAAAATTATAAATTGGTATTGGGAAGTCCTAAATCACCTATCTCCATTCTTGAAATGCGGTTTATATATATATATATATATATATGATCAACTTCGTTTAATATCAATTGGTTTTAAAGATGAAATCTAACAAGAGGTGGCTGTCAGTATTTTGGAAAAGACTACCTGGCAAGAGTATAAGTGATTTTAGTTCTCCCCTTGCGCTAGATCCAACACCCCTTGTCCATGGAAATGGGGTTCTTATGAATAGTAACACCAAAACTAGGAACAAGCAAGCTTTTCAAGTTCAAAATTATAGATTGGAGATGAAACAGTTCGAGTCACTCTTGCAAGTGTGGGTAGTGGGAATTTAATACTATCTTTATGTTTATATTCTAGGTAATAATTTACACGCTACTAGCAAAGCAACTTGGTAATTGCATTATAGTGGATCTTGAAAATCTTGTATTTCAAGAGTTGCCAATACCGTCTTATAGCATCTAGCTTAGTGTGTATAGGAAACTCACGACCTTAACCAGGAGATATGAATATTAATGAAATTTGGCTTGTTGTTTGAGCTTCCCTTAGGTTCTTGAGTACTGTCAAGTAGAATTTTTGGGGTCAAATTTCTTTAATTTCTAACTGATTGAAGATTATCCTTTTTTGCCTATAAATGAATAAAGTAGACTGGTCACATATAGCAGTGTTTATCAGCAGATATACACATCACTAAGATCCCTGGCATTTCCCTTTTATTGAAGATTATTTTGAAAACAGAAAAACAATCTGACTCACTGAAATAACCTATAACTGACCAAAGGAACAAAAAGTGATAATCTTAGTACTCACTGGGGTGTATTTGGCTTGCTTGCTGCTCTCACTAATTGCTGGAACATCTTCCTTTCATTTATTGGGTCCATCCCTGAGAAAAAAATAGTCAAAGATCGTCTTTAGAGAGGTGGTGTAAATCTTGAAAGAATTTTCTTCAAACAGTAACCAACCTTGGTTGATCTCATCAACAACTCTAAATGGGCAGTTTGTCAGATCTTGAAGGGAAACAAGATAAACAATAGTTGAAACTGATCGTTCCTAGAAAATGAAACCCCAAGGTTTATTAGGGAGGAAAACATAGGATGAATGTAATAAGAAATAAATTCTTTGTAATACCCCTCCAGATTGATGATGGGCACTCAAAACATTAAGCTGTCCATTTTCTCTGCGAGTGATAATATAAAACAGATATACTCTGTTAGCAGGAATAATAAGAAAAATAATGAATTTTTAGCACAATTTATATAGGTCCAAACAAGTCAGGGTTCCATCTTAACATTGAATGAGTGGAATTCAGGAGTCACATAAAATAAAATGACCATAAGATTGATCATGTGAGCGGTACAAAACACAATAGAGGTTCAGAACAGAAGTTACCTGAATTTAACTTTGATCAGTATTCCAAATTGATCAAAATCTATATCATGCTCATCTGAAAACACATGAAACACGTGTGAGGATAAAAGGGTAAGAAAAACCCAACAAGTTAATATCAATTACCATCTAACAGACCTAGTGAAACTTCTCCAGCAACGGCCATCTCTTGGAAATTAAAACTGAAGGTTTCATTTATTTTTGCCACAAGGTTTCGCAATGTAGGAAGCCATTTTCCCTGCAAAAAAAAAAACCATAAAGTTGATATTTTCTCTTGATAATATTCTATAGGCAACCAGAAACCCGTTATGTTTATACATGCTTACTCTTGCGCACAGGAAAGGGATAAATATGTTTGACTCTAAGGCATCTAAACATAGATATGATAATCGTTTTTTTTTTTTTTTCTTCTTTTTCTACATATGATATTTTAACCAACATTACCTTTGCTAATGGCACCCATACCCAATCCAAAGGCATAGGCACTACCCAACCCCTCCCATCCCATACTGTTGAGTTTATCCTATACTTACAGTAATAGATTTTAGGAGAACAATTGGTGCCACATGTGAGTCACACGACCTTTATATCTCCAATGATTGTCCATGTTTAGTTGGGACATCCTGGTCTAGCAAAAACTTTAAAGGATGGTACCCAGTGTCTCTAAATTGTCTCGTCTACAATGCGAGTCGTGTTAGTTAAAAATCCTTGCACTTTGTTTTCGGAAGGAGTCAATAACTGTTTAGTCTACATCCCCATTTTGCCTTAGTTCACTCCAACGCTTAGGGTCCTTCTCATATTACAGATCAACCCAAAATTTTATCACCTTTATAGAATGATTTGTACCCTATTTAATGTATTCAAATCATATCATTTTTCCTTATTTAACGTAATAAAATCATATCATATTTCCTTTGTTTAATGTATTCAAACCATATCTCTAACATATTATAGTTTAGAAAAGTCAACTCAATAATTGCACTTTACAAATGCATTCACTATGCTAGAAATTAGTCCAAGTTTATTAAGAAAAATAGTTCGAATTTTATAGATTAAGATCTAATTACGATGAAATCCAAATTTTAGTGCTATAGTATCTATGTTGTTTAATTTTATTTTTCTTTGTTACAGTTCTGTTAGTATCTCCTAATTCAAATTTTTGTATATCTCCCAAATTTATGGGTTGCAATTTAAAATCATTCATTTGTCATCAAATAACAGCTTCAGCTTTGGGGATATTCGGTTTATAACTTCGTATTAGAGCCTAATCAAGTGGTCCGGAGTTCAATCTGTACTTCACTGGACCATTAAATAAAAAAGTCAATTGATTTACACCATCCACACCACAAGCCCCAAGGGCTATTGTGTCAAGGAACATGTTCAGATGTAATATATTTCAGAATAGAAGGTTAATGAACCTCTGTATCGTAACATTCTGGTTGAGCAAAGAAAGCTGATACTTAACTGACCTTAATGTTATTTAATTCAGCCAAACACCGTGTAGATTCCTTTTTGTCTGCTTCCAGTTTTGCTGCAAGGTCTTCTATCTATAAAGTAACTGTAAATATAGATGGCACATACAAATAACCCAAATAAAATAAGACAATAAAAAGGCTACCTGCCGTTGACGATCTTTATATTGTTCCAATATGTTATGATTGACAAAGAGAATTGAATTGGCTTGAGAAGTGGTATCCTGGATAGCTGCCTCCAGTTCCTCAATTGTAGTAGGCATCTAGATTAAAAAACCCAATTCTTGTGAGTCCCCACTCACCTATTTGTATAAACTGCCTAAACAGCATTTCATCTAATCAATTTCAGTGATAATGAGAAGACTAAACATGAACGAAATGCTGATAATTATAATTGTGAAAAGTATGATTCGAAAGGAAGAAACATATTGAGGATTGATTATCACTTTAACAGAGTAATTGACAGCTATGTTGACTGATAAAGGGTCTTGTGTTAATGTCATTTGTAACATGTTTGTTTCATAATGCATAAGCTAAAACAAGTTTTTCTAAATTACAAGTGTGGAACATCATATAAGTTAAAATAGTTGTTTATTATTATTTGTTGGCAACTTTTATGAAGCCGATCTTTTTGGGTGTATCTAGCTTAAGGGGTGTCATAGGCTCTAGCCCTTTCTTTTAGCTTGTACTTGTACTCAACTATATATATAGTATACATCATCTGAGAATGTGAACTCGCTGACTTTTGGTCATCCATCAAATTCAAGTAGGTAACGTAGCAGGTAAGATCCCACACTATCCTCTTTCTTGCCTATCCAACCACTGGTGTCGCCTCTCGCTGCTGTCTACCATAGTCTTCCACTGTTCGCCATCATCTTCTCCTACGAAGAAGACAGGGTTAGGTGGTACAACACAACCCAAGAAGTCGCACGACTAACACTCTGCCACATGCTCTACACATCACAGTCTGCATCTCATGCGCTGCCCTCCGTTTCTTGAAATCTCATTGAATCACTTCCAGCAAGCTGGTCGGCGTCTTTCAAGCACAACACTCCATATGTTATTAGGCATGTTTTGGCTCAATTTCTCTCCATATGATCTCAGTCTCTCCCTATGACAGTGTTTCTTGCCCTTAAAATGGCCTCCGCAGGTCTTGCCCGTCCTTTTTCTAGTACTCCTACCATAATTGTGCAACTGAATTGGAAAAAAATTACATGTCTCACTTTGCATCAGTGGAGTTGTGGTTCATTAGTCAAGGACACCATGAACATTTCGAGAAGAAAGTTACTGAAAGGCAAAAGGTTGTCTTTCAACTACTTGCGATTCTGTGACAATTAGTTGAGCCCCATGTCTTAGATATGCTTAGATCATTCGAGACATGTTCTTTTTGGAAGAAGGTCAAATATTTTTGCTAACAACATTCAATGTCTCTTTGATGCTACCCAAAGGAGTAGCTCCTTCAAACAGACCAACCATGATATGATCTACATATAGCTAAAGATTGGGCAGCAATGGAAAAACTACAAAAGATTCTCGTGGCTGATTCCTTGGGAGGATATCAGCGAAGAGGGTTTTATTTCAAGAACTCAAGTTGAACTGTAGAAATATTTACAGATGCAGACTGGGCTGGTTCAGTGACTAACAGAAGGTCCACTAGTGGGTACTGCTCATTTCTTTGAGGGAAACTAGTTACTTAGAGAAGTAAAATACAATTTTTGGTTGCTAAGAACAGTGCAGAAGTTGAGTTCAGATCTATAGCTTGAGAATTTAAGGTCCCTACTAATTATTCCACAAGTTTATTATGTGATGATAAAGCAACCATTAGCATCGCCAAAAATCTTGTGCATCATAATAGAACAAAGCATGTGGAAATCGTCATTTCATAAAGATTGATCATGTGATAAATAAACTTGTGCACACTCCTTCAAGTCATCAAATTGCTGACATTTTGACCAAAGTTTTAGCTACAGCAAATTATGAGAACTTGGGAGGAAGATATGAATTCTGATTTGAAATTATTTCAGAATTGGAATTAATTTTGTTGATATGATAATGTTGAAAATTAAGGAAATAAATCAGAATCAAGAGATCTGATATATGGAAATCAATCAGAATTAATGCCGTCTGACTTATACTCCTAATAATAGAGTTTGATGTATTAGAATCTGTCTTTCCTTCTTTTTAGCTACAGAAGTTATAACAATAAGTATTTTCCTAACTTTAGGCCAGATTAGTGTACAAAATTATTCTCCTTTTCTATTTATACCACATCCTGATTGTATCAGTTTTGTATCATTGAGACGTATTCACTATTTCCACAGATACAAATTCAGAATGTGACATTCTATTCACGAACATCTGATATGAGATGCCTCATATTTATATGTATGATAAAAGACTCGAAGAGTCTGAAGCACCATATTAGGTGTTCTGACTCACCACAGAAAGCTAACAACACTGACTAAGAGAAAAGGCTAACGTGTTACAGACAAGGGAAATTATTAATTACACAACCCTAGTAAAAAAAACAGTGATATTTGCAGAGATTATCTGACTAACATAGCAAGACGAAAAAATTGTTTTGCAAGTGATACATAGATTCACCTGAGTTACATCATGTTGACACTATTTTTGCCAGAGACCTATTATCATTTTCTATAATATATAAGAATATTATACGGAAAGCGATGCTATTGCATTCATATATGGCCTTTTAACATGCAGGAAGTGTTACCTTCACAATGAGGTTGTCTATTGCAACACAATATCAAAACAAGAAATGAAATTCATACTGAATTTTTTTCTAACACAAACCTCGAGAAATTCCTTCTTTAGCTCAGGTGTAAGCTGAGCAATTGATTTGGCATACTTCAAGGAATCTGTAAGCTTCTGTCTACAATTCTCAGATTCTTTCTTACCTGAAAAACAAATATATTCTACAAATGAGCCACATATTTGCATCTTGCAGACTATAAAAACTAAAACCAAACTAGTTCCTCACAGTTTTCAAAGTGCAATGATGCTTGCACAGCAAAATTTTCATGCTGCTTCAGGTTGGCGTCAATTTCTCCAATCTAATATTAAAACAAAAAAGTAAACGTGAGACAAAGAGAGAATCAGAATCTCACAGAAAATGAGTGTAGAACACAGAATTGATGCAAGATTCCACAAAAAAAATAGTGGCCAAAGTTGGGATGCACATTCTGGCCCATGGAAATTCAATTCGGGAAGAGCCCAGTCCCACATCAGTTTGAAATAATGCCAATATACAGTATAGGGTGCAAACCTCACATTTCAAGCTGAAGCTAAACCTAAACCCACATGTTAAGAATTCATATATCATTATTATGCTTCTTTTAGATTGCATATTTTCTTTGGTTTGAATTATTGTTGTCAAATTATATTTAATGAGAATGCTAGACTAGATGACATCCCTCTTTCTAATATTTATCCTAGAATCTCTCTCAGATTGCAAAATTCTATAATTTTCACCTTTTCTGACAGTAGCATGACAGGGAATTCTTGGATTACAGTCTCTATCAGTCATACTGAAGAGTTACACTCTCCATTTCTATCTCTCCTTTCATTCTCACTAAATTATGTCTTTGTCAAAAATAAAAATAAAAATTTGGGTTATTTAAAATTTAGAACTAACAAATAATAACTATTAAGCGTCACTGCAAGATGATAATTCATTGCTTGAACTTCTAAGAGGTAATGTTGGTGGTCAAAGCATTACAAGTTAAAAAGTAATCAATAACAGCTATTTCTGCATAGATCGTGAGTAACAGTCTGTTACATGTATTCTCAGCCAACATAAATGGCATAACTGTTATTATTACCTTTGCATCAAATTCAACAAAAGCCATATGTTGTTCAATAAAAGTTCGTCTGTAACTCGCAGCTTCAACAAGAAGATCCTGTCAAAAATACGATGGAGACCAACAGCATCAAAAACCATATTTTACTTGAGGGAGGGGGAAAGATAGAAAAAAAGCAAATTGCAGAAAAAAGAAACAAAAATAGACCACATTTATTGAAGTAAACATGCACTAAGCCTTCAAATAACATCTTATGAGGCAGTGAAAGAATAGAGATCAATTACCTTAATTTTCATTGCATTATGGAAACGCTGAATATTATAGTTGGAAGCCTGATGAACAAGCTTTGCTATCTCAGTATCCAAATCATCCCGTTCCTCCATCACTTTTAATAACCCTTTCTTCTGATCTACAGGTCAAAACAAGATATTCATTTAGAATATCGAAGTAAAATGTTAATCAGAAAAGCATTCATATTTTTTAATACAGCATATTCTACTCACCAATACGGCTAATGAGTGTTTGACGATTTCTTTGCTCATTCTGTACTGTAATACTAATGCCTTCCTAAAAAATCAAGAATGAATAATATTTCAGGGTACGCGACAAATTTAACCCAGATTAGGTTAAATTCAAAACTTTAAATCAACCACCCACAAGTCCCTACAACAAAAGCCCCAGAACAGAGAATTCAGTACTTTTAAGACAATATAAATTTCCAGCAGCATACCCACTGCTTACGAAGATTGGCAGCTTGATTCACTAAGCTTCTTTCTTCATCTTGAAACTTTTTAACACATTCCTCCAAATTAGCAACGACTTCTTCTAGCTCCATTTGCTGAGAACGCAGCTTCTCAATTTCACCAACATTCAAATCTAAAAAATACAATACAAGGAAAATCGGTGGCAATAAAAACCATCAGCAAAAACTACACTTCATCCGTATGTTGATTCCATGCAGTATAAGAGTAGCATACTATTCAATAAAAGTTCTGGGCGTTCCACTTGTTGAACGACTGTAGAGACATGATTTCCATATCTAGACTTGGACCAACGATAGTGATTTTCAGGTGTCCACAAATCTATAATTCCCAATTTTGGGACCTCGTCAGCATTCTGATCAGTTTCTTTGGATCCAATATACTGAAACAAATGAAATTAGCAAAAAAATATGCATAAATAGTATAACCAGATCATATAAACAAACATCCACAAAAACGTTTGCTTAAAGAAGAAACAGTAGAGGCATACTGAATTATCTAGATTAAACTGGCTAATCAAAACCTCCTTCACAGCTATAGGAGCTTCAAAAATTTGATCCAGCCGGGAGTATATGCCAAGAGCACGCTCCTGTTTAGAATAATAAAATAACACAATAACGAGATATTTAGATTGATCAAAAGCAAATTACGAAAAAAAATATCCCACACCAGACTCACGTCTTCAGAAATTTCAAAAGGCTCCCTTTGGCGGCCACCATCACCAGTATAATTTAAAACTGGCACATCAAAGAACTGCAGGTGTTTCACCAAAAGATCTCGATCACCAGAATCTTGTGTGATGAAGGACTGTATTTGAAAAAAAAAAAAATCAACAGCAGAGATAACAAAGACCAGTACAACTAATTAAAAACCCGACCAAAAGACGGCAGAGTAAAAATGAGCAGCACCACTAAGCAAAATTTATCAACTTTACCGGTGAAAAGGAAATTGAAAAAAAGGATAAACATAAAGAAAAAAGATATCATTGCACAATTTTGTCTACACAATCAACACCAGAGAAGAAAGTTAAAGAATGGATTGTACAGCTTAAAACACATATTAAATAAAATATTTCAAAAAGAACTAAATACAGAATTTTCTTGACATTCAAGTTGAACAAAATTCAGCAGGTGAGTTTTGCTGGTAGAAAATAGAGACCTTTATTTCAATAAGATATCTAGGATTACCTTCCAAGTGTAGTGAGCCACTTGACCCTCTAGATATGCAGCATGAACCTTATTTGATACATTCACCTGATATTTCACTCAACAATTTAGCAGACTAAGCAAGCAGCCCAAAAATCCATAACAGCATAATTTTCAACACATATACCTCTACTAAAACTGGGCCATAAACCTCCTTATTGAATTCGTGCCGATGTTCTTGGACCCATTTGTAAGCTTCAAAAATTTTTTCAGCCCCTGACCTTTGTAATACATGCAAACACTTTGTACTTTTATTGTTCATTTCCATCAACCTGCAAATTAGACAATATATATGAACTTACACCAGTATCCAATCCAAAAGTGCAATTTAGTTTTAATATAACTTCTACCTCTCTTTATTCTGCATCATGAATGACTTCTTACGCTTTATTTCATTCTCTGCTTGTGACTTATTCTGCCTCACTTGATTAGCAGAATAATCCAATTCCCCAATTTCGGCTCTTAGTCTTTGCTGGTGGGGAAAAATTCACTTTCCCATAAGTGTGCAAGTACCAGACAAAAACACAACTTTTGTAGAGTACAACATCAGATAAAGTTGGTAAAAAATATTCAGTGAAAAGCAACAGAACATGTCTACAAATTTGGATGCTCCCAATGAAAGACATCTTAATTGAAGCAGGAGATGGTTCTGGTGGATATGGTGTTGCACATAAAGTTCATTTGTAGGTTCCTCCAATTGTTAATGACAATGAAGGTGGAGATGTCATTTAAAGTTTACTTTATTTTGTCATTTGTTATATTTTAGGAAATATCCAAAGATACTAAAAGTCCACAGGCAGTTTTAAAAAGGTGCCCGTGCAAGGACGGGATGGGTTTCTATTCAGCAAGTGTGCTTGTGCTGACCTATTGTAAATCAAACAAGTGATTAGAAGTAATCAGCTTCATTACTGTCTCGTTAATCATCACATTCGATTGCATCACACAACATCTCAGAAGAAGATTGCAGCACTGGATTTGTTAATCACGCATATCTAGTTTGGGAATGTTACTCCTGCCTTGGCTTCAATTTCCATTACCGAACATATATCTCACAAATCATTGGTAGTGATTTGGGAGCAGCTTTGCAAACATTTCATGCACATGCATGCTTGCGCCAAATAATTGTGCATTGACACCACACTATAATAGAGGAACCATAGAATCGTTGTAGTGCATTACAACCAGCTACTGCTCCCCTTAACGCCATAGCACCACAGTTTCCTTCCATGGCTGCAGTGTATTGAATTAGGGCTATTGTTTTAGTGGCCACAAATCCCATTTTGACACTAAATGTTTCATATGATGGTGTTCAGGGAACAATACAATAACTATGTTGATGTTGGGGTGCCAGTCAAGTGGGCAAACCTAACTAGTTGTGACAACTCCTGGGAGTCCTTTTAAGTTTGGATAAAACTTCTTTTTCCTTTCCATTCAGGACAAGGTTAAAGTTTATGGAATGGTATCATAGGTGTCTAATAGTTATTGTATTATAAATAGAGGGCTCCACAAATAGTTTGGCTAAGGAGTTATGAAAACAGGATAATTCCAATAAGAGATTGTGCTCTCATATAACACCCCATAAACTTGGAATTCTCGGATGCCATAAACTTTGTTCTAAAATAATAGTTCTAAGGTCAATCTTGCCCATTTGATACAAGCTCTATATGATTCATGTTATATGGATGTCCACACAAGAAATAACAAGATACAAAATTATTATATACAAGAAAATATTGGTGTCTCGACTATTGAGGAAAAGAAACCAGAAAATTGTTTCAAGGTGATTTTTACATCTACAAAGAAGGTCACTAAAAGCAACATTGGGCAAAGAATATTACATGGTTGCTAGCCCTATAAAAAAGAGAGGAGACTTAGATCGACTTTGAAGGAAATTCTCAAGAGGAATCTTTTAGAGCGCAATATCTCCAAAGGATTTGGTCTTTAACCAAGTCCATTAGCTTTGTGTAATCCATCTAGTCAATCTTACCCAGAAGAAAACTACTTTTGTTTTTTATGGGCTTCATATAATTTTGTATTAATCAATAGGAGTACTATGTTGTGAAGGAGAAAACATTTGCACTCATATTTCTAGTGTTTACGTCTAACATCACTTTCACTATAGCCTCAACTCTACAAAATGTCACTGTCTTTTAGCCAGGTGTAATCATCGTCAATGTTATCAATGCTACCAAACAGAACCACCAACACATGCCTACAATGAAATACTATCATCACAAAGATACAATAAAATTGGTATTTTACACCACACTAATTATTAGAGATCTCACATTGACTATAAAACATAACCAAATTATAGTATATAAGTGAATGCAAACCTTACCTCACAATTCAACTTTATAGAGTTCAATTAGGCTTAAAGTCCATTTTCTAAGATGGGATTATAGCTTATACCAAAGTTTGTTCGGCCTATCGTACCACCCGTTATCGAGAAGATATCAAACCATCAACAAATATCTAGTGTCACGCTTAATATGTCTAGTTCTAAGTGTAAGGCGATGTGTTGGAGATTCTACATCAACTAGAGATATAATCAAATTATAGTATAGAAATGGGTGCAAACCTCACCTTACAAACCGGTTTTATTGGATTAAATTACACTTAAAGTGCACTTTCTAAGACAACTTACAACTAGCAATTCATTGTCACAACACAATGAGCCAAGGTGGATGTTAACATTATTGAGATACAAAAACAAAATATTAAATTTAGTCACTTAGGCCCCGTCTTGAAAGACTTGACAACAAAAGGCCCTTAATGACTTTAGCATAGTATTTCTAGTGATAATGAAATTTTAAAACTATTACACAATCATGTGAATGATATAATTAAGGACATAAGAATACTTACAAGCTCATCCTTGGGAGGTACATAAGAGGGTAGGTTCTCAAGTTCACGCTCAGCAATAGCAAGTTCCTCCCTTGCTTTTACAAGTTTTTGCTGTCTTGTTTCTTCTTGTCTCCTCAACTCTTCCATTTCTTTGTATTTTCCTTGTAATTCCACATCCTATAAAGTGATAATGATTAATTAAAATCACACACAACTATAAATTATCTAATAGGGTGGAAGGTAACGAATTAAAATCACACACAACTATAAATTATCCAATAGGGTGGAAGGTAAATCCACAAGCAAAGTACCAAACAATTAACAAGTTTTTCATCGTCATTGTGCCTCAAAACACCACAGGTCAAGAAAATCCATGAATGAAATGAAAGAAGTGGGATTTACATATTGTTAAATTATTAAAAAACGTACAACACATAAAGGTTACCAATTTGTTCTCCTCCTCTATAAGCACATTTCTCTTCTTTGCATTCTCATTTATCTTGTGGCTAACCCTTTTGCATTTTGCATCTATTGAAGCCTTCTCTTCTTTGTGTTTCCTGCAATGAATGAAAAATTACAATTTATTATATTATATCTTAACAACAAAGAGTAAGTAAAGTTGCCACACAGTGACATGTTCATCAATAGAAGTTGTTCATTACAAGAATACATGGATTGGTAAGGCTACTAACACCACCTAGTCAAACAAGACTAGGCCACTGTATTTGTAGTATAGTGGTAGATCTCTTAGGACATCCCCATCCATAGCTTATATATCACAAGTACCATGATCACAAGACAAATAAATCTAATCACACAATAAGCCAGCCTTAAAACACATTCAGAATTAGGAATAATATCTACACACTATGACCCCTAGGTTTGAGGTAGAAGGTAACACACTTCTGAGTAAGCTCCACGAGACTTGTTGAGGAAGAATGCACACTTCAATTTAGAAGATACAACACTTATATGTAAGCTCCACCAGGCTGCTTATGGCCTAAAACAGGCCCCGAGGGCAAGGTGTGAGCCACTAGTAAATAATTTTTAACATATGCTAAATTGGTCATATAATTTTTTTAACACGGATACGAAGGCTGCTTATGGCCTAAAACAGGCCCCGACGGCAAGGTGTGAGCCACTAGTAAATAATTTTTAACATATGCTAAATTGGTCATATAATTTTTTAACAAGGATACGAAGATTTCAGGAGTACAAGTGACACTAAAATATATTAAAAATTCATCAAGAACTAGTTTGACAGAGTTTTATAAAGGAAAAGCAACACAATTTGAGAAATAATTCAAGCAAAACAATCTATAGAATTATATACTTATTGCATTCAAGTCCTGCATAGTGGAACCAAGGTATGAACTTGAAATTAGCTTATTCCTAGACCCAGAGTTTCTAAAAATGTAAGAAATATTTTTTCCTAGATTGGAGTCTGCTTAAATATAAGATTTGAAACTTGGGAGAACTACACCACAAAAGCTAGTCACTATAAGTAGAGAGACCAAGGTCTAAAGAACCCCCACGAATCCCACACTTCAAATGTGGTACTCAAGTTCATACCCTTCAGCAATTGGATTCTAACAATATGTAATATTATATTATATGTTCTAAATAAAGATATAAGTATGGGATTGTACATTCATTACATTTTAGTCCCACATTTAGGTGCTAAGGTTTGAGCTTCTAAAAAAGAACAAGACACTTTCTTTCCTTGACTGGAGTTTCTGTAAATTTAAAATAGCTAACTCTTTTGCATCTGTGTATCAAGAAAGACCACCATGGTAAGAGTTTAATCAAAACTGCAGAGCCCCAATATCAAGCCATGCTAAAATATAAGCAACCTTCACATCCAACAACTAAAAATACTAAGAATAAGATCAGAAATTTAAACAGGGAAGTATAGAAGTAAGAAAGACCACCATACCTAAGAGGTTCTTTAAGAACATTTAATAACTTTGCAGCTTCCTCCAATGCCTTTGCAGCATCATTCTCGTGCTCCTTAGCTTCCCGGTATTCTGCCTGCTTCATATCATACCTCAGCCATGGCAACTTCTTTTTCATTGCTTCAGCCTACATAAAAAGATATAGCCATGTTTTTTCAAAAAATCTCAATACAGGGATAGTTTCATGCCATGAGTATAAGAAAACCACCTAAACAAGAAAGAAAGGATGAGCTTAGCATATCAGAAATAAAAGAAAAAATATCATAAATAAATGATACAATGTATGGCACATATGAAACTCTCTAAAACCTTGGCAAGAAGTTCATCTCTTTGACGAACACGCTCAACATCCGTCTCTAATTCAGCATTCCGTTCCTTCAACTGTTTTAAGGTTGCTTCATTTTTCTCCAGAGACTGAAATTGAATTAGTGAAGTGACCCTCAAGTGTATAAGGAAAAAGCGTTTTGGAGATCATCAAAACCATTGTTATGAAAGTGTGACCCCTACCAACTCAATATGTTTTAACGAACGGCTTTTATCGATTAGTGTTCGATGTTGCTCTGGAAGCTCTGGATCACCAACAGCCTTTTCGGTCTCTTCCAGAAGTTGAACAGGAGTTAACTTCGCAAATTCACAGACCCTGTCTTGTGGTAAAAACTACAAAAGCCAAGGGTTCCAAGCTATCAGTTAGGTAGAAGAAAAAGAAAAACAGAGTATTTGCACAAGTCAGAACCTAAATTTGAACTTCACGATAACAAATATAATTAGATAAATAAAGCAACTAAGGGAGTGTACACTATTAGAAGCAGATAGAAAGGAAAGTGCAGACAATTACACAGATAACTGGGATAAGGGGATTAGGAAACTTTTAACTTTATTAAGAAAATGAAAATAATTCAGAATTGAATTTGGAGAGAAAAGAGGAAAATTTTCATTTCAATATATATTCTCTAATTTAATTTTTCAAATAAAAGAAATTAAAAAAATGCAATGACTTAATCATTTTTATTATTTTTATAAACATCACGAAACTTTCCTTATTCAAAAATGGAAAATTTTCCCTCCGCTTCTCAACCCCTCCAAAACCCAATTGCAACAAACCCAAAGGGAATGGCAACACAGAGAGTGTGACTTTGACTATACCTATCCCTAATGAAAAATCTCGCACTCATTCTTGTTCCCAATACTCTATGGATATGAAATTTGTGTCTTATTCCTATCCCTGAACTCTCGAGTTAAATCTTAAACTCCAATGATTTTACTATTCTAGATAGGAAAAACAAATTAACTTACTATTTACGTAAACTCATGGTAAACTCTCGATTTAGGAAACAAGTTAACAAGTTTGAAATCAAATGTAATTTTTGTCCGAATTTTACCCAACAATGATGATATTTTATTAGATTCAAATTATTTGAAAAAATTAACTCCTTTTTAATTGTTTTCACCTTAAGAACTTATGAATTTGTACATGATTTAGTCATCTATGTGGTTTAATTTTATTTAGCACCAATGCACTATCACATTTCATTATTGTGATTTGTTACATTTCTTTATTATGATGTCAAAATAATGAACTACTGTTGTATTGAGAGTATTATGTTATCCTTATGTCATTAACAGATTATTTTAATATTATATTTTATATTACATAAACTTTTGAGTTAAATCAACGTATTGAGTTTATGGAAGTTTTACAAATTTATGTAAACTCTCGAGTTTGGCAACCTTGAAAAGATACCCTTTTCGTCTCTTTAATGCTAAATAACAAGGAAGACATTATAATTGCATAAATCTTAAAATGAAGTACCAACTAACAGTTGTATAAGTGTAAGTAAATTATACAAAAGAGTAAACAATTATTATTACAGGGATAGGACAAATATATACATATTCATCCACGTCCCCGATGTAAGAAGTCAGGTATTAACCATACCAATACCCATGTTGGGTCAATCTGGGTATTCCCGGTCAAAATCGGAACATGTCCAGAAGCCATCCACATGTTATCAACAAGGAGAAGGTTAAAAAAATAGTTTAAGATAGTAAGAATATCGATAGGTTAGATAATTAGTTTAGAGGGGTAAGGTGTAAATAGGGGAACAGGGATAGGAAATTTTCAGATGTATTGTTATTGTAAATTGAATATTGGCTCTTTGTGAAAGGAGATATCCTTTATACAGGGGAGAACCTTGGAGAAGAGAGTGCCCACACACCTATCAATCCAGAACTAGGCCACACACCTATCAGCAAAATGGAGTGGTTGAGAAGCCTTCCTTCAACTCAATTTTTGGGATCAAGTAGTGTGTGTGTGTGTGTGGGGTGGGGTGGGGGGGGGGGGGGTGGGGGGGGTGGGGGGGGAGCGCGGTGAGAGAAAATGATATATTCGGTGCTGCAGAGAA
>Ga0099825_1003581_pt1 | contig 20658 bp, 13 predicted proteins | sample SiratroredBW_FD_76838 | JGI IMG/M metagenome (GOLD analysis project Ga0099825, IMG submission 76838) | Root nodule microbial communities of legume samples collected from California, USA - Siratro red BW | ecosystem: Host-associated > Plants > Roots > Nodule | place: USA: California | collected... | reverse complement strand
GAATGCAGCTATACTTAAAAGAAAAAAAAAAAAAAAAAAAAAAAAATAAGAAAAGTAAAAAAAAAAAAATATTAAAAAAAAAAAAAAAAAAAAAAAAAACAAATATGTTTGGTCTGGTCTTGTGCAAAGAAGTGTCAAAATTTCCAAACGGTAACCTAACGCACTAAACAAACAAAAGGCAAAGATTGAAATAATCTAAGCCTTAATTTGGGGACACCATGTTTGAGTATGAACCAGCAGTGAAGTTTCTACAATCAAAAGAAGGAAGAATCTCTTTCTCCGGTTCACGAACTCATAGAGTACTATGTATGAACCCTTTAAAGTTTAAAGTTGTTTCAAATATTTTTTCTGGTTTTTGGTTTCACTTTCACTGACCATACTAATGCGAGCAACGTGCAGCCACATAAAAGATCAAATGTAAATCCTTGTTTGATAAGGTTACTTAGGATGGATAACCAAGTAACAAAAGTAAGTGATTATGATTCTTAAAACCAGTAGGACAACTTGATTGGAAAAGCTAGTTGTACGGAATGAACAGTAATTGCACTATCTTTCACTCTCAATTGCACTATCTTTCACTTTCAACCAATAGTAATATCATGTGTGAAATTATTTTTTACATAAAAATATGTAATATCTCTCTTCATCACGTTATTAGTTTTCTTAAGATTATAAAAAATATAAAATCAAATCCAGATAAAAAAAAGCATGGTCTTACTTGTTGCCTTGAACAACGGCCACTCAAAGGTGGGAAGTGTCTGTGCTCAGTCATTCCGGAAACTTGCCTCTTTGACTTAACTGTGACGTGTCCAATTCTTTTCTCTTACGTGAATTCAAACTTTCTTAAAAGTAGTAGTAATAAAAAAAAAAGAGTGAGGAAAAAGGTTAGAGAGAGAAAGAGTATGTGAAAGAGAGATTTTATATCATTTTCGGCGGAGGCCGTTGATTGCGGTTGAGAATAAAGCGCTCTGACATTGGGACAACTTTTTTTTTGTTTTGTTTTGTTTTGACCACAACAACACTTTTCCTCTCCATTTTTTAATTTATGAATCAAATTACTACTAACAACTTTGGTTAACTTGTTCCAATATGGAAATACGCATTTGTCAAGAAAAGCAACCTGAGTGCCTACTGATTCAGCTCGTCTAGGGACGGTAAAGTAAGTTTAAAGTAAATTATTCTTTTAAACTGAAATTGATTTGATAGAAAATCCATTTTGTATGTTTGCTAGGTAGTAACCCTTCAAGCCACTGGACCAAAACATGTTTTCTTAATTTACTTAATTTATGATCAGACCAAGTATTTTCAAAAGAAAAAGTTGTACCACCATAAAATTTTGAATTGAGGATGATGGTGAAGCCATTCTCTCTGCCTATTAAGTCGTTATTTAACTTCTAAATTTATAAAACATTATTATATAGATACACTTTTATAGACCCATCTATAATAGTGTAGCTCCGTGGTGATTACAATGCCCTGTTCGGAACATCTGACACTGCCATTAAATTTGTTTAAATCCCAGTTCTTTCATGGATAAGAATTTTATAAGATATACTATGAATTTTACCGAATATAGTAAGAAAAAAAATGAGACAATGTTACTCGTGTGGAACATAATTATTGTTGATTTTGTTAGCGTATGTTAACTTGGGATACTGTCGGTGGAAAGTTGAGATACGAAAAATAAATGGGCATAAGTGTGGATTGTCGGGTTGTCGGGCATCCGAATCCTGGGTACAGGTTTCCTCTGCAACGAGAAGCCATATGAACATGATGAAGCTTCTTCTCCATTGCGTTGCGTATCAATAATTCCCTTCTCATAGTTGGTTCGGTTGTACTACACCGCAACAACTACTTCAATTTCGTTGTTAGTTGCTCTGCTATGCAAGTACCCTACATGTGCACAACCCTCTCATTAATTCTACATCTTACCCTCATTTCTCCACACACATTGTCACATTTTGACTCTCAATGCCACCACGTTTCTTTTTTCAAAAATTCAATGAGATTACGGAAATTAACTATGATATGCATGTGTCAGAACTTATCTTTGATGCTCCTCCCTCTCAACCCATGCAAAACATAAGGGATTTAATTAAGAATAAGGAAGAGGAGTTTTTTTTAGTATTAGATTAGTGAGGGAAGAAACAATTAAGAAAATGGAGTAATGAATAATTAAATGGTATGAGGTTTGGGTTACGACACGTAAATTACGGAAGTGTTGTTTTTCCACGCTTGGAAGAAGGAACAATCAAACGGAAAGAACATGGGAGTTCCATTGAAACCAAACTTGTCAGGCCAGAAGTTAATAACGCTGGGAAATGGAAATCGTCACCAGTCAAACATCGTTGAAACTTTTGCAGAAACTAAACCAATGCCCACCCTCCACGTAACTTGTAACTCATGTGCTCTTCCCGTCGACTATGTCAAACAAAGCTTCGTGTTATTCACTATAGTAACCATAACCCTTATTCAACAAACGTTACCGGAATTTTAGAAGGATTTGGAAATTGAAATCTTCTAATGATCTGGAATTTTTCGATTATTAAATTATATCCAGAGTTTTATGTACAAAACTAATGTTCACTTAATATTAAGGTCTAGTCTAACCCTTAATTTTATAATCAAGAATGACCTAAACCCTAAAATTTATAAAAGAATGTACCTATTGAAAATTTAATTGATGACACGGTTATTTTTGCATCTCCCCTTAATCTGGGTAAACTTACACGTGTGGACATGTATACCAGTGGTTGTGTTTTCTACCAACACTTAGAACTTGTTTGGTTGGATTCAAAATTTTTGTGGGTGCTCAATTGCTAGATTATTAGCAAGTATTATTGTGTACTATGAGACATGTGGTGTGAACATGTGATATGACTTTGAAATAGACTTCCTCTAATCACTCTAAATTTCTCGCCATAAAACATTTCTTTTGAGTCTTTCATTATTGCTTGCCAGTATTTTAATCCCACAACGTTTTGTGTAAATGTTTTAAGTAAATAATAATTTGACTAGAAAATTGTCTTGAAATTAGAAAAATTCCATAAAATCTCCCCTCAGTAAGTCAAACCGTTATGTCTTTTGTGAAGTTACATTACATGGGTTAACATGTTTTTTATACTATAGAGGTTGCATTTTCCACCAAAACAAAAATAAATAACTAATACCAATTTGCTTGTAGGTTGAAGATGCCGTGCTCAACTGCTCTGTTAAATGCAAGTATTATTGTGTGTACTTTGAGACTGGGGTGTGACTTTAGAAATGGACAGCCTCCTCTAATCACTCCAATATTTTTCCATAAAACAGATTCTTTTAAGAAAAATGTTTAATTGTAATCAATATTTTAATTGCACAACATTATCACAATAAGATATTTTAATGAACTATACTGACACTTGCAGTTTTTTCTTCAAAGTTTTATCAACTCTGTATTTGAAAACATTATATTGCATTTTATTTCAAATTAAACAAATATACTTTTCTTTTGTTTAAATATATCAAAAAACAATTTACTCTAAATAATATAAGTAGAAATGTTCCTAAAATTTGGAAAGCGTGTAGCATTATAAAATGGCATTGTAACTTTCAACTTTCACACAAACAGTCACTGATAATGAGGAGTAACTGATTCCAGTTCACAACTAACCAAATAACCATTCTCACCAAATTAACCTGAGTAAATGAAACGTTTATCTATTTTTTGTCCATATTTTATAGCAGTAATTTTATTTGAAGCAGATACTTTTAAACCTCACCGACCTCCATTCTGTAAGCCCACATGCCATTGTCCCATTCTCATTTCTCATCACATCAGGAACTTCTGCATTGCAATTTGCAGCCACTTTAAAATCCAAAAAAGGCAATAAAAATAATACCTTAATAGTAATTAAATTACATTTTTTTTATTGAATCACTGTCAATTTCTGGGTTCTTGATACCTTCCTTTTTCCCTCTCCTCCATAATATATATAGCCCCTTCACCTCCCCACTTTCCAATACCCGTACTCCCTCTCTTTCTCTCTACTGAAACTTCTTTCTTTTCCCAAGGATTCCCTCCGAACTTGGTGGGATTATCCAAGGTTTCAGTTGCTTCCACTCACCCACATTGCCATTTCCTGTGTCACTCCCACATGGAAAAGCTTTTCTGCATGTTCCCTTTCCTCCTTCTTCTGTCCCTTCCTTTTGCCTCTGCTGGCCATGACTATGGTCAAGCTCTCAGCAAGAGCCTTCTTTTCTTTGAAGCTCAGAGATCTGGCTACCTTCCCCACAACCAGAGAGTCACATGGAGAGCACATTCTGGTTTGCAAGACGGCAAAGCTAGCGGGGTAACTTCAACACATAAAAAAATTAATTCCCTTTATCTTGGTTTTCATTTTTTCTTGGAAAGTTCTGGTTTTTATTGTTTCTGCAATTGTGGGTGCGAACTTGCAGGTGGATCTAGTTGGAGGGTACTATGATGCAGGGGACAATGTGAAGTTTGGGTTACCCATGGCGTTCACCGTTACGATGATGTCGTGGAGCATAATTGAATACGGCAAACAAATGGAGGCTAGCGGTGAGCTTGGCCACGCCATGGAAGCAGTTAAGTGGGGCACAGACTACTTCATCAAAGCACACCCTCAGCCCAATGTTCTCTACGGAGAGGTATCATTTTTTATTATTTTAATTCTTAAGGTTCCTTTTTTCTTTACTTTAAAAGTTTTATTAGGAGTTGAATTTTAATGTTACATCACGGAATAATTGATTTACCATGATGTTTTTTTCACAAGATTATAATTAAAAAATGTCGGTGTTATGGCTTTTTGACGATTAGGTGGGAGACGGAAACACTGACCATTACTGCTGGCAAAGGCCAGAGGACATGACAACTGACCGTCACGCCTACAAGATCGATCCGAGCAATCCTGGGTCGGATCTCGCCGGAGAAACCGCCGCCGCTATGGCTGCCGCATCCATCGTTTTCCGACGCTCTAACCCTGCTTATTCTCACGAACTTCTCACTCATGCATACCAGGTAACACGCTTTACTAAATAAATTTTATTTATTTTTATTTAGTTATTATTGTGTGATAATGTAGAGAAAACACTGATGCTTGAGTTGTTTTGAGAACAGCATTTGTTAGTGAAGTGAAGCAGTTGGAGTTAATAGGCAGTTACACTTTTATGACTCTTTTTGTCAGAGCCGTTAATTGGGCCGCTTAGGTTAGGGCTGCATTTGCATAAAAAAGTTACAAAAATTAAATCCCAGCACTGTCCTTTATTTTCCTAATTACTCTACCTATTAAATTAAGTTACAAAAATTAAATCCCAACACTATCCTTTATTTTCCTAATTACTCTACCTATTAAATTAACTCCGTGTAGTTTTAATAGTATATGAAAACAATTAAAATCCTAATTACTCTACCTATTAAATTAACTACGCGTGGATTTAGTAGTATATGAAAACGTATTATTATTATTTTTTAAATATTATTATTATTTTAGTCTGACCTAATTTTACTCTACGGAACGCCACGCAATTCTTGCCTTCTAAAAAGGCTATGAATGAATATAGTATCTAGAATTTTTATGTCCCACCAGAATGCTTTTTGTATTATTGTTAATTTTTTTGCCACAACTTTTTCTTTAGTCACCCTTAATATTCCTTTGTTGAGCAATTGTTCACTGCAATTTCTTTTTTCTTATAATATGTGTGAATGGACTATTTTTACGACAAAAAGTAGAGTTTGTTTATTGATAATATTATCAATTCAGCTACTGATCCTTTTAATGCATTCCCATTCTTTAGCAATATCCTCTCTTTATTTTGATTTTATTTGTTACTTGTTACCATATTGAGAATTAATAGTAAAGACTGTGGTCCAAAAATAAATTTGGTTGTTGTGTCCAAATGGGAACATGGACAAGAAAGAAGGGTGGGCAGGTCTCTGATGGGTTGCCCAAGGGACACTCTTACCCATGTGTACCCCCCAAGGATCATAACCTTCCCCTCAAAATGGTTTCACATCACACAAAAATGAAAATTCGATATTACCATTATGCCATGTCACGTGCTCACAGTGTCGGTGCTATTTTGTCTCAAATAACACTTTGCTACTTGTTTGGTATGTATTTACTTTACATTCACGGGCCGTTCAGCAATTAATGTTATTTGGTCTTAAAATAAAAATAAATAAATCCACTTTACTAGTACTAGTTTTATTGCAACTCTATTTTCTGCTGCCTTTTACTTTACTCTTTCACCAACTTCTCCTTTCCCTTTTCGTTTGTTGTGACTGTTCCTCATAGGTGAAAAACATGTTGCATTTAATTTTCATTTATTAGAGTTGGAGTGATGAAGAGAGAAAGATGCTTCTGAAATTCTTATCTTAATAAGGCCCTTAAGTATATCAAATTATGCTATTTTGGTCACAGATCTGAATCTGATGACCCCTCTGGTATCTGCTATTTTAGTTGCGTCTAATAAATTAGGATAACCGAGAGGTTGATTTAATAAATGTTTCACCAACTTAGCGTAAGGTTAATTAATTCATTCATTGAATGAGAATTGTGGTAATGGATTGACTTTGCTCCATCCAATTTTCAGGGGGACCTCCTTAACTCACTGTCTTTGGGTTTGTTTTCAGTTGTTCGATTTTGCTGACAAATACAGAGGCAAATATGACAGCAGCATTACGGTTGCTCAGAAGTATTACCGATCAATCAGTGGCTACAAAGTATGTTTATCTGTTTTAATTGTGTTCTCTGGATTAAATATGAACAATTTTAAAACATTTTGAAAAATAACTTGCACGTGCAATTACTGGCTTCAATTAAAGTTAAAATAAAAAATCAATTGTAAAAAATAGGAGCAAACAAAAGTAATAGTTGATTGAGTGTTGGTAATTGTGGGTGCAGGATGAATTGCTCTGGGCTGCTGCTTGGTTGTATCAAGCATCAAACAATCAGTATTACTTGGATTACCTTGGAAGGAATGGTGATTCCATGGGTGGAACTGGTTGGACCATGACTGAATTTGGTTGGGATGTTAAGTATGCTGGGGTTCAGACATTGGTTGCCAAGGTAATAATAATACCAATAGTTCTTAAACTTATCATAATTAATAATCAAAGTGCAATGCGTATTTAATCAGAGATTGGTGGCTAGCTAAGACTTTTCGTTGTTTTTTCCTTGCAGTTCTTGATGCAGGGCAAAGCTGGCCATCATGCACCAGTTTTCGAGAGATATCTGCAGAATGCTGAATATTTCATGTGTTCATGCCTTGGAAAGGGTTCTCGCAATGTTCAGAAGACTCCCGGTGGCCTCATCTTCCGCCAGAGATGGAACAACATGCAGTTTGTCACAAGTGCTTCATTTTTAGCCACTGTCTATTCTGACTACCTTGCTTCATCTGGTAGGAACTTGAGATGTAATTCAGGCAATGTTGCCCCGGCTGAACTTCTCTCCCTTGCAAAGTCTCAGGTAATTCACCTTCTGCATTTCATTTCATAGTTCCTATACGAGAAAGTAAGTTTTATTAGGAACTAAAACATAAAATGGAGATACTTTCAATTCAACTTTAGTGTTTCATTAATTGAATATATCAGTGTGATCTCAATACTTGACATGTGTAATCTTTAGGTGGACTACATTCTTGGGAACAACCCAAGAGCAACTAGTTACATGGTGGGCTATGGAAACAACTTCCCACAAAGGGTTCATCACCGAGGTTCATCCATTGTTTCAATCAAGGTTAACCCTTCATTTGTCAGCTGCCGTGGAGGTTATAGTACTTGGTTTAGCAGCAAAAAGAGTGACCCCAACCTACTCACTGGAGCTCTTGTTGGTGGACCTGATGCCTATGATGACTTTGCTGATCAAAGAGATAACTATGAGCAGACGGAGCCAGCAACCTATAACAATGCTCCTCTCATTGGTATTCTAGCACGTCTCAATGGAGGTCATGGTGGCTATAACCAGCTTCTTCCAGGTATTGCCATCATTATTCTGTGTCCTTTTCTGTTTACACTCTTGGGTTGATAATGTAGTGATCAGCTTTAGTTTCTTCCTTGTAGCTGTTCCCGTTCTTAAGCCTGTTTTTACCAAGCCTCAACCATCCCCCAATACCAAGACTACTCCATCTCCAGGTACTGTTTGGCTAGTCTTCACTAAATTGTATATGGCTTAATTAAGTGATAAAAATCTAACGGGAATTTCTTTTTCAGCTTCGTGGTCAGGCCCAATTTCTATTGAACAGAAAATGACTACCTCATGGGTTGCCAATGGAAAAACTTATTACAGATACTCAACAGTGGTGACGAACAAATCTGACAAGAGTCTCAACTCTCTCAATCTTTCAATCTCCAAGCTTTATGGTCCAATCTGGGGTCTCACAAAGTCTGGTGATTCCTACACATTCCCATCATGGCTCAGCTCACTAGCAGCGGGGAAAAGCCTTGAATTTGTCTACATCCATTCTACTTCTCCAGCAGATGTCTCTGTGGCTAACTACGTGTTGGCCTGAGAGGGTTGAATTTGGTTTGAAGTGACATGGGAATGGTTTACTGCTTTGTTGTGTAAGACTGTGTAGCCATACAAATGTGCAGTGAGGAGAGGGTCTTTACGTTTTTACTATTTTGGTATCAAATCTTCTTCTTCTCTTGTGTATTTTTCATTTCAGTAGGTTAGATCAAAGTAGGTAGATTATATAAGATGGAAGGACCGGAGCAGAAAGGAGTGAAGAGACAAAAGGGCAGAGCTCATCCTCTTTCTCTCCGCTTTACAACTTATATACAGTGTGAGTGATACAAGACAGACAACGAAACAGGGTTGTTGAGAAGTTTTAAAAAAAATGAACTTCTCAATATTTGAGAGAAGAGTCATCACTTGTATTTTTCAAGAGCTTTGGATGTCTTTTCTGTGTTTGATGTTGTAAGCTTTGCAGCATTTTGTACTCTCTACAGAGAAACAGTTTGTGTTATATATATTATGTCCTTGTGCTGTGCAATTATAACTTGCATATTTGGCTACTTCAAGTTTATGATTTTTAACTGAATGCTCGAAAACTAACGAATACTGTTTTATGAGATTCTAAATCTTAACCTTAGATCATACTACTCAGTAATGTTAAATGTAAGAGTCACACTCAACCCTCAAAATGAGAGGCCAAGAAGAACTCCTGTGTGTGAAAAATGGTAGTCACTCACATCTTATCTCATATCACCCTCACAGTAAGGTTCGTTATTCCTTAGGCAATCCGGGGATAGACTTTATCAGTAATCACTTGTGAGGAAAAAAAGACACTTTCAAATAATGATTGATCTTGTAACTAAAATTGTGTCAAAACCTCTCAGTGCTTGTTCGGTGAATTATGGATACATGTTGACTTGATCTGATGCAAGATTAAATATACACTTAAAAGGAGAGAAATCGAAATTTGAAAAATACAAGAACAGCCGAAAATCAATTTGTAACATACAATAACCATAATATAACAACTTGGGATTTAATAGAAAACCTAGTCGAAGTTTCATTAACTAGGAAACTTCTTTCTGTTCTTAGAAGATGCTCTAATCTGAAGCAAATGTAAGGGACCATCCTTTTTTATAAGCCCATGTGAGCTTCAGAGACAGACACGGCAGATAACAGCTAAGCTTTTGTGTAATACTCAAAATAAAACAATCATAAAATTAGTTACGAAACGATTGAAATCTGAAAAATGTTTATTTAGTTCGTCAAGGACATGAGGAAGGAACACACATAAGAAGATGAGGATCTAACGTGTACTTGTCAATGAATTTAAATGGAATATTTAATTTTTTTTCTTGAATTAAGTATTTAGTCTATATTTAATATTAAAATTTTGAAAAATATACAAAGTGATCTCTACAGTTTAGATAAATCTTCTTTTTTGCAGTTTGAATAGGTGTAGACTCAAATAAGGAAGTTTATTTTTTTCCACTTTATTTTCTAAATATTGCTCTAATATTGAAAAAAATATATTGTATGACAAGTTCTAATCATTAAAATATGACATATTAATGTTCTTTATACCAAACGAATTATGTCCTTACTTCATGTGAATTTTTACATTAAGAATTTACGTTTGTCTAAAAGAAGTTTATTTTGTATTAAACAACTTAAAAAAATAACAAAAAGATGAAAAAATATGAAATGATGTATTATAGTATTTACAATTTGAAATTCAATTTTTGTGTTATAATCCAATGTAGAATCGAAAATATAACTTTCAAAAGGTAAATTTGGAATTTAGTTGCAGTTTCAAATTATTGGGTGCAGAATGCAATTGCTAATTTTCTTTCTAATAATTTTGCAGCTGAAAAGGAAACATGGGCTCTCATAAACCGAGACTGGTTCAGTCCAAATGCAGGATGAGGCCCAACAGAGTTTTTTTTTTTTTGGAACTGGGAAGAGAAGAAGAAGAAGAAGAAAGAAGCTTCGTCTTCAACATCCTGATCTCGTTCTAGTTCTGGTCAAATCGACATCAAAGTCAGACTGGCCTAGTTTCGGTTCCTTTCATTTCAATAGTTTTGTATCTGGCTCCAAATTTCACAAACCAGAGAAAGAGAGAGCGAACGGAAGATGAAGAGCGAAAGCGAATTGGTTGGACTCTGCATAGAGGCAGCATGTCAGAGCAGAGAAAGCGTCCAAAAATGGCGGATGCAGAGGCGCAGTCTCGAACGCTTACCTTCTCCTGTCGCCGACGCTCTCCTCCGCCGCCTCATCGCCCGTCGTCTCCTCTACCCTTCCCTCCTCGAGTACTCTTACTCTCTCCATCCCTCATTTTCAATACGATCACGTTCCATTCGCGTTTCTAATTATTTTCGTCCATGTCAGGGTTTTCAAACACAGCGCCGAAGAGGTTGACGTGAGAGACAACGGCACCGTGGACGCGGAGTGGATGGCGTATTTGGGAGCCTTTCGTCACTTGCGCTACTTGAACCTCGCGGATTGTCATCGAATCACCACTTCAGCTCTTTGGCCAATTACAGGTGTCGTATCTATCTTCATTCTTCACACTTATTCTTACTGTCACTGTTTACGACTTGGCTCAGTGGTGCTTAATTGGTTTTAGGAATGACTAGTCTTCAGGAGTTGGATCTGTCTAGATGCTTCAAGGTCAATGATGCTGGAATTAGCCATCTTCTCTCCCTTCCTAATCTGGAGAAGTTAAGCATTTCAGAAACTGGCGTCACTGCCAAAGGAGTCAAGCTTCTTGCATCTCTTGAAAAGTTGTCTCTTCTAGACTTAGGTGGCTTGCCCGTGGATGACGTGTCGTTAACCTCGTTACAGGTATTGCATTTTCCCTTTGGTGCTAGTGTATTCGATTATCTGTGCTATACCAGTCAGTGATTTTACTACATCAATTTATGTTGTAATTGGTTTTTTTTTCCCCTTGTAATTGTATAATTTTTATGGAATTCGTTGTGCTGCTAGATGAACATCATAATTAGGCACACTGGAAGAGTTGGATTTTGTTGGATGCTGTAATTGTGTCAATTCTGACGCTACTATTAATGGATCCAAACCTTTTTCTTATTGGGTTTATACATATAGTGAGACATTGTTTGCTTCATCGTTGATTCTTATTTGTAAGATTATTTTTGTTTATACCGTTGGTCTTGTTCTGCTTCTAAATCAGTAATAATAACATGTTGCCAAAATCGTTATTTATTGCTTTCTATCGGTGCTGATTAGTTATGTTATGGTTTTGTATTTAATTGGTGTTCAATTTAGCACTGTTTTTCCATGATCTGGCTTTGGGCTGTAATGGACTGCTGCATGCAGCATTTTGTTTGATGTCAGATGCTTGGAACAGGCTTTTTTCCGAATGACTTGCTTGAATTCCCTATTAGACATTATTATTTGTTTCGGTTTGGGGCCCAATGTATTGCGTTTTTGGAATGTTCATGTGTTTATGTGTGTACGCACTATGGTGTTTGCTTGAGTGTGTGTTCTGTTCACAAGTTGTAAAAATGTTCTTATATATATGTGTATATATTTCTTTATGACCTTTACTGTTTCACTTCACCCTCCTCCTAGGTACTGAAAAGGCTACAATATATTGATCTATGGGGTAGTCTAATATCAAATAAAGGTGCTGCTGTTCTGAATACGTTCCCAAAGTTGACCTATCTCAATCTTGCTTGGACCAGTGTCACAAAATTGCCTACATTATCATCTCTTGAATGCCTGGACATGAGTAACTGTACTATTGATTCTATACTTGAAGATGATAACTCTCCTTTGGCAAAACTTATTTTCTCTGGGGCTACATTCCTGAAGGAAGCTGAAGCCTTCGTGTATGCAAATACAAATCTCGTATCCTTTTTGGATGTAGCCCATACCAGCCTGCATAAATTCTTCTTCTTAAGTAAAATGAAAGTAATAGAACATCTCAATCTCAGCTCATGCATGATGGGGGACGATTCAGTTGAGATGGTTGCATGTGTTGGTGGTAACTTGAAAAGTCTGAACCTTAGTGGTACTAGGGTTAGTTCTGCTGGATTAGGGATTTTAGTTGGACATGTTCCCAATCTTGAAATTCTATCATTATCAGAGACACTAGTGGATGACACTGCCATCTCATTTATAAGTATGATGCCTTCGTTAAAGGATGTTGACCTGAGCAATACAAACATTAAAGGTATTTGATTGGTTGACATAGTTGTTACTATTATGATTTATAAAGTTGTGTACATTACCTGTGGTGGCAGCTATAGGTTCTACTCTGGTTAAATCCTACCATTTTTGCAGCTTATTGGTTGATCCCTTTTACTTTACCATTGGGCTGCTCCTTACCAGGAAACTTCTTTGCAAGAATAACCTGTCTTTCTTAATGTATTTATCATTTGTTTGTGCTTGCAGTATGTAGCTATTCACATATGAGGCTGAATGTTCTTTCTTCTGCTTTAGTATGTTTTGTATTAACGTTTATTTATTTGCTGATCCTGAAGTTGATTTGAAACCCTACTAAGAGTAAATCTTATCTTTAATTATGCCAGATATTCAATATATCCTGTTTGGTCTTCATCAAAATGTGTGGGACAACTGCACAATTTCCAATATTTTATCTTTTAATCAAGTTACCTTGTAGAATCATGTGTCTTTTGTTGGTGCACACTAGATATAGCTATTTTCTGTCCTAGAAATCAAGGGTTGATATTATTAAGGAGCCATTTGTTTGAGAATATGTTTTGTTTTCAATTTTAATCACAAAAATGCCACTTTTTTTCATTTTATTTTCTAGTTTCAGAAGTTTGTGAAGGAAGCAGTGTAAACAAAAAACCAATAAAAGTTTTTTCACAAATTTCTATACAAACCTTTGGAAACAGGATACAAGTTGAAAATACGGTTCCATTTTCGTAATTAAAGTGAAAATAGAAAAAAAAAAACATTTTTTAAACCAAATGCTCCCTAAGAAACTACATTGCAACAAGATGCATTCCATATTAAGAAAATTAAGTGGTTGAATTATGCTGAATGCTTTGTACTCTATATTCTAATTCCAGTGTCGTACTGAGGCTGGGATATTTATTGGACTGTAATGTGACTTTATTTTCACCATATTTCTTGTTTTTGGAGATTTTAAAAATAAACAGTGAAAATAAACAATTTCGTCTTCGTAATTTCCTAAACAAAAATTTTAAAACAGGAAATAGAATGAAAGTAATTTGACATTTTTGTAATTATTTATGCCAAGACAGAACTGAAAGCAAAATTTTTCCTTAAACTGACATTGCCCTTAATTTCTCAAATAGAAAATGTTCTTAATTTCCTATCTTTGCAAATGGCTTAAATAATTGTTCACATTGTTTCCAAGACTTCATTTTTACTGATTAAGCATTTAATGAAATGCTAGAGTGGATCATTTCAATTTAGCAATTTGTGATTTTCTTGTGTATTTGTCCATTTTACTGTTTGAAATGTCTACATTTTGTTTGTATTATTGCATCTCTCATTTTGTTTATATCTCCATTTTCTGCTTCTAGTTTTGAAATTTTGTCTTTCAGCTTACTATCTGTATTTACGACTTAGGTTTTCTACAACAAGGAAGGATTGATGTGGACTCCCCACTCTCCCTGATGGCTTTGCAAAATCTTAAATTAGAAAGGTTGAATTTGGAGCATACGCAAGTTAGGGATGAAGCTTTATACCCCCTGTCAAGCTTCCTGGAACTGAGATATTTATCACTTAAAAGTGCTTCACTTGCAGACGTCTCACTTCACTATTTATCGTCGATTCCTAAATTGACAAGTCTTAGTGTTTGTGATGCGGTATTGACAAATTATGGGATTGATATATTTAAGGCTCCTGAAACTCTGAAACTGCTTGACCTCAGAGGTTGTTGGCTCTTAACTGAAGACACTATCCTGTCATTCTGTAGACATCATCCACAAGTTGAAGTCAGACATGAACTTTGTACTGTATATCCTTTTAATCAAAATGGTCCTACTCATTCCTCTCCATCTCGAGCGACTTCTAGGACTGTGCAAATTGCTAAGAAGAAAGATCAAGTTCCGGTATTTCCGTATCTTGCAGGTAATTTCTATTTACCGTCTAATCTTTGAGTTTCTAGCTTTATATGACTATCTAATTTGATTCTTTTTTTCTTTTATTTCTCCATAGATCAAAGAATAAAGTATAGCAGGGATGAGTTACTTGCATTGCAGTTTGCGTCTTTGCCTCTTGCATCTAGTAGTGAGAGTAGCAATTCAATATTTGAGAAACAATTGGACTGAATGGATAAATCTCCTTCTATATAATTGTTTGCGCTAATGCCATTGGTAATTTGAGTTCATTTTTCTTGTTTTTTCTTAATCGTTGCCAATTTTTATAATATTACTTGCTTTGATTTTATTTTAAATTATGTTATCATCCTCCTGTTTATGCTGTGTATGCGCATTTTTGTTGCTTTGCAGGCAAGGTCATGTGATATGAGCAGAGAGGATTAATAGCCCAAGTCCGATGTAATTCAATTGTTCTTAATTCGAATGCACATTGTCAAAGCGGAATCATGTTTCTGATAGAGAAATCGAATGTGATGGTGAGCCTTGGTTCCAACTTACCGTGGCTTACATGTAGATATGCAATGTGGATTACGAAAGGTTTAGTGATATTTTTGTGTTTTTGGCTGACACGTGCCTTTTTTATTGGTGTGCAGAAGTGGACACATGGGATTTTGTGAAGGATTGCTTCTACTTTGTAGCTTTTGCAGGTTCCGAAGTATAGAAGAGTGTAGTCATCAGGATGGTGTTGCATTAGATGGATCATTTACTACGCACTTTAGCACTAGATCACTCCATGACACTTTGTGATGGTTTGTATTAATTATGCTATATCTGAAGGGTGGACACTTTTAAAGTGTCTTGCTCGTGTTTGTGTTTGATTTCTCATTTAAATATGTAGAAGCAACGTGTTCTCTCAGTGTGCATTGTTCCTAGGTATCGGATAGGAGAAGTACCATACTGTGGGAAGTTAGCTTGATGAGAAGGAACACTGTACAGAGAAATTGGGACTAAATCTTGTTTTTTCATCGTACTCAGCCAATCACAATTCACAAGTATATCGTTGTGTTTCGACAAGACTGATGATACCCGTCATCTGTAAAATTCTATGATTTTATTAAGCAACCAGACCGACGACAGGCGGTGAATGGTTGGAAGGGATCAAACGATACTATTGTAAGTCATACTAAGCATATCATTTTCAATAACTCAATCGTTTTTTTATAGAATGTGTTTTTTATAATTTTACTGTTGAACTGAAATTACACATTTTCATGATTCTGTGTTAAAATTTTGTAGAAATGAACAACAATAAGATGGTAATTAAAATAGTAAATATTTGTGTGTGTATGTTAATTTTGATAGATGTAAACAGTGTCTTAAATAATTTATGTCTAGTTAAAAGTTATTCAAGGTGTTATACTTAATGTGTGGTATATACCGCTGTCGTAATTGGTCTAATTTATTTATATAATGACGAAAAATTATTATTTTTGTTGAAAGTAATTTAAAATCACTTGAAGATTATGTAATCGGGAAAATCAGTTGAATTTTACTAAAATAAATATTTCACTCTGAAATTATTATCAAATTGATTTTAAGAAGAATTTACTGATAGAAAGGTTTTCAAAGTGCATTTATATACAAGTCCTTTTTGCCAATCCTTCTAAATTAAATTTTGCCAAATTATTAGCAATAATGTGGGATACTTGTGACTCTAAGCGCAACATTTGTATACCCTTGTAGTGGTAGTCCACAGTTGTATTTTTGTTTCAGTCTTTAATGAACTTATTTTGCTGCAGCACTTGTGGGTCGAATCAACAAAAAATTCAATTGAATCTAATGGAATTTACAGACATCAAGTAGGAGAATTGCGGTTTCCACGAAAATAGGAAACACAAGGTTAAGCGACTAAACCGTCTATATGTACAGTAGAGGACACTTCGACCATTTTTAACATTTGATGAAAATTTAACTTCAGAATACAGTTGGTTGTATCTAGATTTAATAGTTTTTAATTGTATTCAATGGATAATTAAATTGCTAGTTCTAATGTTTTTATGTATATTTTTTACACAGGATGAACCCTAAAGTTGGATCTTATTAGTATCGGACACAAATCAACAATGAACCAAAAAAACAAGATAGTATGTACAAATAAACACAAATCAACAAGAAATTAGAAGATATTGAAAATGAAGAAAGCCATAATTCTTAGAGGAATCGATCAGTTTATCACTGTAACCAAGAGCCAACCCAAATTATAAGTAGTATGGACATAAAGGTTAGCAACTTTGAGCTAACTGGTTGGGGGCTGGTACAAGCCTAACAATCTCTAACTAAAAAGAGTAAAAATTTTCAAATCAAATTTAAGATTAATAAAACAAAAATAAAAATATATAATTTATTTTTAGTGGAAATAACGCATGTGTGAAAATTTATAACAATTTAAATACCATGTCCAATCAACTGAAGTAGATTCCCCTTCTTACACAATCAACTATATATGTACAGTATGTAATTTTGTTTAAAATTTGTGAACACTATTAAATTAGATGCCACTTGAATATTTTAAATATACTTTAATAATAATACATAACAACATTCATTCATGTTATTGATGCTAAAAGTCGTACTATTAAATTAGATAATGTTCACACTAGAAGTTGATCAACATTACATAAGCTCAGAAGGATGATTAAAATCATTGATTTGTTTATTTTTTTAGTATATCACTAAAATCTGCTCAATATTGTATAATAGGGCTCAATATGGAATTTTTTCATGGTGAAAAAAACAATAACTATTATGCATTGTTAACAAGACAATAATTTAACAGTTTCAAATATAAATTTATCTATCAAGACATATTTTTGCACCTTATGATTGAGCAACTATCCATGCATATTATTTGCAATCTATATGAATAATAATCTACACAACCACGAAAAGGGAAAACAAGTGCAATCACTTGCATAAACTAAATTGTCTTTGTCACCTTGGCTCCCAAAGCATATCTTAGGCACTGGATTTGTTGGGCGTATTCAGTGTTTTATACATGTTGTCAATGGTAGTCTGTGCACAAAAAATTGTAGTCAATACTAAAACAAAGACCTAAATGTATTAGTTCTGAGATTAAAAAACATAATAAAAATAAAGTAAGGAGAAAAGAAAACCATCATGCATTCCATTTCAAGTTCTATGACACTAAATCAAATCCAAGACAATTTTTACCTGATAGTATTTAAGCAATTCAGGTCTTTTCTTCTTAAAGGTCGGAGTCATAAGGCCACGTTCCATGTCAAATGGAACTGGGTCAAGATGAACAGCTTTAATAAACTCAAAACCTTTTAACTGACAAAAACAAATAATTAGGATCATATAAAGCTCCAACAAATGTATGTACCAACAAATACATAAATAGCACAAAGTAGCATCCAAACTATTCAATTATAAGTATTTGCATTGATATAACATGTTAAAATAAAAAATAAAAAAAAAGCAAATACACATCGATCGAAATCTAGATATTATCTTTTGCTTTAAAAACATATATTGCATGTTACCAAAAATAAAAATTCTATTTGTACTTCAAATTATAATTAAAAATATATATTGTATAATATAAATAATAGAGAAATGTCAATAAACCTTCTTATCCTTTGCAACCTTGACAAGCTCTCCCACTACGTAAGTTTTTGTTCTAGAATCTTCACAGAGAGAATCAAAGTCTGCATTTATAGAATTTTCTTCTGCCCATTGTTCAATTGCTTGCTTGTTGGGGTTAACAATAGCAATTAGGTATGACTCAAAACTATTTCCATAAATCCATATCTGAAATAAAGCCGCAAAGAATTAATATCAATATGATTCTGTACATGCAATGAAAAGAAACCGAAATTAAAACTTTCATTTCTATATCTGCACTAAACTAAACCTTTTGATATCATTCACAAAATCCAGATGCTACAACAATAACAGTTTTTCAACATTTTGTAGGGCAAATAATTTAACAAAAAAAAAGTGTTCAGAGGACATACAGTATCAACAACAGAAGCTTGAACATAAATATTCTCCAGGTGTTCAACAGCAACATATTCTCCTTGTGAAAGCTTAAAGATATTTTTTTTCCTATCAATAATTTTCATGGCTCCATTAGGTTGCCACTCTCCTATATCCCCTGTTTAAATAGATCATTCATGAATAAAAGGGTGACCATGCAACTCATATAGTAGCAAATATTGATGAACTTAAATTGAAAAAGGGACAAATGAACCTGTGTGAAACCATCCATTGATCATAACCTCTTTGGTTAGGTCTTCACGTTTGTAGTAGCCTGTGAACACAGTACTTCCCCTGACACATATTTCTCCTCTTGGTGTGCTTGCAAGTGCATCATATCCCATCTCAGGAATAGATTCTAGGCACACATCCACAAATGGTACAGGAGGCCCCACTGTACCAAGCATGTCCTTTTCGTTTGGTAATGACACAAAGGTTCCCGCACAGGTTTCAGTTAGACCTATTTTAATTTCCAAAACAGAAATGCATTAATAAGTCCATGTCTCACAACACATGCAGTCATGCAAACACAAGACTAAATGCATCAGTACTTAAAGTACATATTTATAGTACAAAATTCCTTTGAAAACATGCACAAAATTGGAGCGGGGAGACCTCAGAATAACTTTCACATTTATTCATAAGTTTAGATCTATATTTGAATTAACAATATATGTTTTTTCATAAGTTACAATTACAAACTATACACCAATTTTGTTGATGATTAATTCAGCTAGAAACTTTACCACTTTTAATAGAGTTTATTTTTTCAACTAAATTAAACTCAAACATAAGAACTTATAAGTTTGTAAGTTGCTAGTTATATCTGATCCTTGTGAGAAGAGTACTCTTACTCTTTACTGTATCACTTGGTGTAACTGCAATTGATAATTCTACTTGGAGAAATTTAGACTCTAGATTTGAGGATTGAACAATGTTTTCTCCTTTGATTATTACATTTAATTCTCCATTTGTTGATTAAAGAGGATCTCTAATCCTCCAATTTCCATGTATGTTCTTTCCTCTTCATCCAAATGAATTTTTTATTTTATAAAAAATATTCGGAAAAATATAGTATGGCATGAACAAGATCAGTGGAAATCAAAGAAAAGCATACCATATCCTTGTAGGATATGAGCACAAGTCACCACCCGAAGAAAACCTTCCACATGTTTAGATAGAGGTGCTGCTCCTGACAAAATAATACGCACTCTTCCTCCTAAACCTTGCTTTACCTGATCAAGTTACAAAACAGAATATATTAGTCAGCAATTTTGTTACACTTGTTGTTCATAAGAAAGGGGTAAATAATGTTGCACCACCTTATTAAATACAATTCTGTCAAATAGTGGAGATGCTTCGTCATGATTTCTCCCTTTACTTATGTTATGCAACTTGCTAAAAAAGAAAAAAGAATATTTATCATGATATTATGACTTGTACAACTCGCTACAACAGAAAAAAAAAGATTAGTTATCATAATCTTATATGTCATGTTTTGACCAAGATAGCATACAAAAACATAGTACTTACTATGAGTAGGCGAAATTGAACACTGTCTGTTTTATAAAGCCCCCTGTAGAAATCTTCTGTGTCAAACCTGTACATCAAATTGAAATTCTTTTCATACATTACTCTTTGTTTGTGAGGATAGAAAATGCTGTTCAAAAAGACTAACAGGAGAAAAAGGGAATTAACGAAAAAGACTACTCCAATAACTAAGTATAGACAAATTCTTCCTCCACCCCCATACCCTCTTCCTGCACCCCCATATAATTTTTTTATTCCATAGTTACCCTTCATGAAATTACATAAATACCCCCCTATCTTAATAAAACCCATCCCCTTCCCAACTGGATGACCAGGCCATCCGGTTTACAGTTTTTTGAAATTGTGAACCGGATGGGGGGTGCATCCGGCTCTCATTTTTTTAAAAAATACAAACCGGACGACCTCATCCAGTTCTCAACCCAGCAGATCGAAAAATCTTCCGTTCGTTATTCAAAATCTTTCAATTAATCATTCATAGAAGCATTAGGTAACCAATTTGTGATGTTTATTAGCAATTAGTAGGTGATATTGAT
>Ga0099825_1003580_pt1 | contig 20658 bp, 8 predicted proteins | sample SiratroredBW_FD_76838 | JGI IMG/M metagenome (GOLD analysis project Ga0099825, IMG submission 76838) | Root nodule microbial communities of legume samples collected from California, USA - Siratro red BW | ecosystem: Host-associated > Plants > Roots > Nodule | place: USA: California | collected... | reverse complement strand
GGCAAAAATCCCTGAGTATCCATCCATCTCTAGAAAAAAGAAAAATGGAACTTTTTTTGTTAAATTGAGCTTCATTTAGTATTGTCAAACCTTAAAGAGTTTCTTTTAATTGAAGCAATTTCGCTGTATAGTAGTACTTAGGCTACCAGTGGACTTTTCTTCGCTTGTAATGGGGCAAGTCTTCGCTTGTAAAAGAGAACATCCACGTCGGTTTTGGGAACCTAACCGATGTCTGCACTACGTCGTTTTGGGACAAAACCGACGTGGTGCTTCTTCTGAGATAATAATTATTATTAATCACCACGTCGGTTTAATTGTCTTAACCGACGTGATGAGTCCAATCACTACGTCGGTTTAAAAACTGACGTCTGATTCAACGTCTCCTGGATCAACGTCGGGTCGAAAACCGACGAAAAAAGCCTCTCAGAACCGACGACGAAGACTGTTTTTCTACTAGTGAAGGTTCTTTAAAGTAACTAATCAGTATTCGAAATATTAGACGCTAGTTTGAAAATAATCTTTCATTAGATGATCTCAAGTTATTTATAGAGACGAGTGGACAGCATTGTCTATGATAGACCTGATTGTGACAACTTTAGATTAAGTCTCACAGCAATATTGATTTAGCATATTTAATTAACATTAATCATATCTAACTTTATTTGTGGTTTAAGGTTCCTAACAGGTATTGAACACGGTAGTTCGGTATCGTTTTAATTTATACATAATCTTGGTCAATCATTTCAGCTTATGTATGATCTTGGTCGATCATCTCGGCTTATGTATGATCTTGGTCGATCATCTCGATAATGTACAAAGTGTATCATCTTGCTGTTATCTCAATTTATGTTTGATCTCGACTATGTGCAATACACTCTTGACAAACATTTGATATAGTACCTCAGTATCATTTGACAGTGTGAGGCCCGCTCCTAAAGAATGGTCTCAACCTCACATTTCAGTCGTGACGATGTGAGGCTCACTCCTAAAGAATAGTCTCAATCTCACTTTTACTGTTTAGATGTGTAACGTTGTGAATTACATTGAATGATACTTTGATTTCATTCATATAACTGGTTTAATTGATTGATTAAATAAGCTAATTGTTTAAACTTGGATCCAAATCTTTAAAGATTGTGATAAGATAAATTCTTTCATTCTTGAATCTATGAATTGACTCACTTTCTTGATTTTTATTTATCTCTTTGTTTGCATTTTCAATTTTATTCAATTTTTGTTTTATGCTTTTCAATTTGTAGACCCACAAAAATTTTAATTTGTTTGAGAAAAATATTAAAGATTGAATGCAACTTATATGTGTACTTGCAAATCTAACCTAGATTGTGCTATATATTTCAAAATTTTATAAAAGCTTATAATATTTGATTTCAAGAACAACATTGAAAATCATTTACCCCTCTTTTAGTGTTTTAGATTATTATCTTTGTAATTAGTTTGTTTAGCTAAGAGTGGTTGCATTTAAAAGAATACTCATGTTGTTTATGTTGGATCAAGTGCTTAGTGCTAGACCAAAAGTTATAAATGATATTCACGGTACCAGCAACATGTAACAATCTTTCCTTGATCAATTGCTTCATCGGGAATCAAAATCGTGACCTTCACTTTGAAACCAATTGTTAGATTGAGCTCTTAGTGCTAGGCCAAAAGTTAAAGCCGATAGTTAAGGCGAAACTCTTTCTAGTTAAGAATAACCCAAATATCATGATTTGATTGTGACTTGACCCACCTGATCACTGATACGGGATTTAGGTTTTAGGGTTGAGGTTGAAATTACTGGTTAGTTTTGAGGTCTAAACAATACTGGGGTGTAATTTGCAATAGTAGTCTGCATTGTGAAACTTGACCGTGATTGTCAAAAATTGGATGTAATCTTCGATAATAGGCAAAATATATAAAAATAGCCAAAATAAATCATTGTTTGCTTAACTCTTTCCATTTGCATGTTATAAAGATAGTTTTAATCAAAGAATGAGATTTTTTTCTAAGTGAATTTATAAAATTATTTTGACATGACAATTGAAACTATATCTAACAATATATCATTAGACATTGATATTGCAAAAAATTGTGAACATTTTTAATACACAATATAACTTTTCCTTCTTGTGTATCTTGCTTTATTTCATAACATAACATACAAAAACAAGGCAAGGTATATTGAATTAAACTGAATAAGTGCTCGTTCAAATATGTTTTAAACATAGGTGCAATATCAGTTGTTGATTGATCGTTATCATTTCACAGTCAAATTAAAATTTAGTATAGACCGTCTAACGTAGTGCTAGACCGTTTAACGTAGTGCTAGACCGTTTAACCATAGAGATGATAGTATAAATAGGATTAGCTAATCCCAAAGAATCAATAGTAAATTTAGTCAATCAATGTTCACAGTTTATTTAAAGCAGTAAAATTTAGAAATAATAGTAAAGATTAAAGGGGCTTAAGGATGTTAAGCACAAATAATAGTAAAGATTAAAGGGGTTTAAGGATGTTAAGCAAAAAAGTAGAGTAGATGATGAAAAACAATAAAGAAAGCCGGTTGACTATCAAGTTCATACAACAAGGAAATCATTATATTAAGATTATCATTATTTCAATTCTCACACTTATTAGAACTTAATCAAACAAGTGTTAGTTAAGTTCAACAAAATTTTATCAGCAGAACAAGCATTCATTGACCTATTTGACTAACTTCTCTCCAAGCATTTACTCATGAGATGTTTATCTTTCACCTTTTAAATTAAGCAAACGAGAGATTTATTATAACTATACAAATTAACTAAGAACACTAAGTAAAGAAAATAATTGAATTTTCAAAAAACGTTCAAAAACAATTCCTTAATATAAACTAGAAAATTCAAGAAGATTAGACATTTTGACATAATTTGTTACAGAAAATTTGAACAAAAACCTCATAATTCATTGCAAAATCACAAGAGAATCAATCCAAAAGAATTTATCCTACCATATGAAGGTAAAAAGAAAGAATTTCTAAAAGGAAAAAAAAGAAAGTTGTGATGTTCTGTTCTTCAAATGTCGTCCTCCAACTCCCTTCTTTTCCCTTGAACGTTGTATCTTTTTATAGGCTTATTTGCTCCAAAGATCTCGAAAATATATTATGTCTCAAATATTGTTTACATATTTTTAGTTTTCAACTTTTCAGAATTCTTGAATTTTGTTTCTAGTTTAATTGCACTTTGTTTTTTTCATATTTTTTAGATGATTTGCTTTGATTTTGTTTATGAGATATTGTAGATTTTATTGTTTAATTCTTTCACTCAGATTTCGTTTCTCATTTTGATTCAAAGAATAACTTGAACTTTTGCATGATTGGTCCTACTCGCCATGGTAGGCGCTTCCTTTAGACCGACTATCAGACTGTCTAGTTGTTGACCTTTTTTGGCAAGTGTACCGAGTCAAAAGTAATATAGATTTTAAAGTACGAATGTCGATCCCACAGAAAACAGTTTTGCTTAAAAATCTTAGTTTCCACTACTCACTAAGCAAATAAATTTTTGCAGGATGATTTGATTTAAATAACAAAAGAACATAAAAGAACAATTGCAAAATAAATTAACGAATATTAAAAGTGGTTTTAAAAGATCTAGAAGAACTCTGGGATTGAACTTCATTTATCTCCCTCATTCATATTTTGGATTTGATAAAAACATACAATATCCGTACTTACTCACAATTGATGCACATATAAAAATCATTCACACTGATTCCTCTGACATGAAATTCATAAGGAAATTTCGTAAACACTAATCCCTTAGCTATTTAGTAAATTACCCAATATTAAGAACAAATGTTATACGCAATCAATACATCGAAACCTATCTCTAGTATTCCAATATATTGAGTATTTTCATCTAGGTCAGAAACTTAAAAGTACTTTCTAATTAAATTCAAGAATCAAAATCAAGACTCTATTGATAAAATAAAATCTAATATTAAGCACAAGATGAAAATACCAATTAAGTAGAAACTAAATATTATATATAAAAAATCATCAAAATACAAATGAGTTCAAAAGATTACATTCAATCCCAAAGATTAAGATTTAGCTACTCATGGTAGCCATTACAATCCAAGGAAATGAAGATTGCCAGAGAAGAAGAAGAATTAATGAATTGCTTTCATCCTTGACGGCTGCTCTTGTTCCTCTAGCTCTAGATCAGAAAATCTAAAATTGCCTTTTAAACTCGTTTTTGGGCCTGGGTTAAGTGACTTTTCGTTTGGACTTTTTTATTTTAAACTTTTTATTTCTTATTTTAAACTTCATGAATCTTTCAATCTCTTATTTTCTTCATTCTTTTATACTTGAAATTTCACAATAATTGAGATCAGATGATTTCCTTTAACTCAGGATTCAAAACTTAAATTTAAATCCAAAAACTCTCAAATTGAGGGTAATTACTATTTTAAAGAACACTTAAACCTACAAGTACTCAAGCTTTCTCATGTATAAAAACACTCAAAATTGACACTTATCACTAGTCTATGTTATTTGTATCATAATCTTTCTACACCTTTTTTTTCATTACACTTAACTGTTGGGGTATTTTCTTAAGTTGAGTCTTAGTACATAGTTCCCTGGATTGCATACTATATGTAATCACTATATCATAGTCATACCAGGTATTGAGACTACAAATACAATATTAGCATAAATGACAATTAAGGCCCAAATAAACTCAATTAGATGAATCATAATTAAAATAATGGTTTATTATTGATTATAGTCTAAGAAAGTTATAATTAAAACTTCTAACTATGAATAAAATTATACTTATCCTTCATTTGTATTATATGGTGGCAGTACTAGATTGTTGTACCTTGCTACGTTTAGTTTGGTACTTTACTTAATCTGGAAAAAGTGTCTAGATAGTTGAGAGATTGGTACCAGACATTGTTTTGGTGTATAAGAGTTTAGACATCTCTAAAGTGTTCATTTCAATTTAATTTATTTGTAGTTGTTAAAAAAAAAAAAGTACTTATCCTTGATTTATATGAATTTGGCAAAATGATTCTTACATTTTGTTGTGTTAATATTCTTATTTAAAGTGATATTAAATTTAAATAGTGTTTAGTTTGTTTGAATAGCTTCTAATGTAAGTTCAATACATTGTTAATTTACTATTTTGTAAAGTGTTTTCTCTTTATCCTATTCATAGTTTTGTCTCATATCTACTATTTTAGTTTACTTACTTTCTTCTTTACATATTTATTTTGTCTTCAAATTTCTTTTGTTTTTGTCTTTTGTAAGTTTTTATCCTTCATCTTCGTAAGTATGTAATGAGTTTCTTCCTTTCACTTGATATTTAAATTCAAAACATAAATTCTTGAATGTTAACTCTCCTTGTTGTTAGCATGCTTTATGAGTTTAGTCAAGCTTTGGTTTATCTTGTGAGTTTACTAAGTGTTAGTGAAAAATAAATACCTTTCAAGAACAAATAATTTATTTTTCATAACGCTTAGATCTAAAAGCTTAGATGACTAAAAACTAGATGACTTATAAAAAATCGACGAAATGAATAGTATTAGATGATCTTAATATCAATATATGACTCTAATAAAATATTTAATACCTAGAAGATCATATATGTTTATAAACTAATCTTATAATTATAAAATAGATCTTGATAAACATCTATACATTCCACATTCTTTCTTTTTAAGTGATGTATGCTTGTTTCAATATAATTAACATGAATAATATAATTGGTTAGATAAAATATCTTATTTTCATTAATAAAAATATAAAAGTGAAGTGTCAATACAAAATTCAAACCTCTCTAAGAAAAAAAAAAAAAAACACTCATCATAAATCAAAGTTTGTATGAACATAAAAAAGGGAATAAAACGACTAAAAAAAGAAAACGTGCAAATGCTTAAAAGAGGTGTATCATACAATATAGAACCTTTTGGAAGTTCATGATAGTGTTAGATTCATACATTATTTTTCTAACCGACATAGTAAATAAACTTTTTATATTAATTTTTAGTTGACATAAAAGATAAATTCTATATATTATCTAGATTTGGTCGGATTCACAAAAGAAAAATCTTCTCAGCAGTAGCATATATCCTTAGTAGATATATTTATTTTATATTCGTTAAAGACTTTATGATACTAATTTTTGTGTCCATCTTTGTTACCGAGTAAACTGTGACAACACAGGTTTCCTAGTCAAAATTTTATAATGTGACGCTTATACGAGTAATTTAAATGGGTTGTTTAAATGCACAGCCAAACTACTGCTCTTAGTCAATGATTCCCATTATCGAAGAGTCAAAACAAGTAATATAATTTAATATGAAATATTCCATTATTTAATAAATTTCCATTTGAAATCATTAAAATAGTCAATTTGATGTTTGATGTTTTACAATTTTGATAATTCCTACAATACTCATCAATGAAACACCATTCCTCAGCATTAAATTAGTGCATGATATGTTAATGCTATTAAAAAATCAACAACCCAACAAATTAAACAGGTGAGGTGTGAAAATCGGTTGTTGTTGGTGTGTGTATCTAGAAGAACTTATAGATAAGTATATATTTTTATTTTTGTCTTTGAAGTATTATAATTATATTATTATGTTAATATCTTATGTAGTAATTTTAGTCCTATTATTCTAATTAGGTCAATTAATTCTAACAAATATAGTGGTTGTACTAATTTAGTTCCTCAATTAATTTGAAATTTATTGACGTCACGTAAACCTACTTGATAAAGACTAAAATAGGATGAATAATGCTTGAAAAAACCTACCCACAATCTAAAAAATTAAAACGACATATTTATAATACTTGAAAAAATTCAATTAGCATAATTTGAATGTAAAATATCAAAATTGTATAATGTTTTTTGTATTAAAAATAAAATAGTAAAAAGGGTATACACTATAAATATTCTTGTTTCTTTTTCTAAACCCCATTATGATAAAACTGTGCCAGGAAATAACACTATACCAGAAAGTGAAGGTGGGTTGGGTATGCTAAATTGCTTTTTAGAGCGTGTTTGGCTTTACACATTGTAGACTAAGCGTGCTGCACTTTTGAATAAAGAAATAACAAATTGTGCATTTTATTCCAAACACATGCTTGGTCTTTGCCCTCACTTCTACCTGCATGTTGATGGGGGTTTTGGTCATTTTGGAAGCTTCAAATGATAGATAGATATGTTTGTTTTCAGGCAGAGTCAGCCAAAGAAGAAAGCAAAAGTGTAACTTTTCAACATGAAGTGAAAAATTCACCCTTTGCCTAATATAATATTTGAAAATGCATCACTTCTAATTTGATGAGCCACCCATCAATTTGGACTTCAGCTTTGGACTTTAGTGTCTTATCAAACTTTAAATCCTTTGTTTATATATATAATATTTCTTCCTACTTGGTCTCACCTTTTCTTTCACTTTGAAAATATGTCATACATTGTTCTTGAATTCCATGCTTTCTTTATTTGAACTTTGGATGCACATTTTTCTGAGTGTTGTGAAGAAAGATTGATTTGAACCTAAATCACTTTTCAACCACTCTCAAAACCCTCTGGTTGTGAAATTTAGAGTGTTTCAAAGATACCTGCAAGAAAAAGGTCAACCATTTTCACTGCACATGCAACTAGTGTATTGTCATAAAAATTATACCAATGAAAATAGAATATGTGTGTGTGTGTGTTTGGTTTAGGCTTTCAGAAAATCCACGTTTCATGAAATTAGGTCAAATCTCGTTTTGCAGAAGTGATAAATTTTAGGTTGAACTTTGACGCGCTTAAGATAGAGATGATTGTGAAAACAAATATGTTGAGTGAAAAATAACAATACAGTGAAATCTTTATTCAATTCAGACATGTTATGAAAGAAACAAATTTGTAACTTGAAAAATTTGAAAACAAACGTGAAACCTTTTAAAATAAAAAAATATATATGATGAAATGATTTTTCCTAAATTAAAATTAATTTATGCTTGAGTTAATTTATAAAAAAATTATATGGTTGTATATGAAAAAATAAGTATATTGAAAAGGTCGCTTAAATGTCTTCTTGTTAATATATATTTAGTTTAAATATCTTATAATACTTTAAATTCATATTTCATTTATTTTTATCTTTTAAGTTTAAAATTGATATTCCTAGTTTATGATCCTACTTTTTTAAAACATTCCAAATTGATAAACATTATTTTTTATTTTTAATTTATCTCCATTTTTTTTTTCTCAAAAAGTAATTGACTGAGAGGGTAGAGTCATTCTAATAAAATTATTTTAAAATGCATATATTCATTAATATTCTTAACAGGCATGAAAAAAAAAATCCTGAATTATGGTTATTATGGGAAAGAATAACTTATGTACCTAACAAATTAAATTTGTTTATTTGATTACATTTTATATTTTTATAAACAAATATTTCGTTATATATTTATTTTCTTTTAAAGAGTTCCTTGTATCCGTGAAAACGCTTAACTAAAAAACCAAAAACAGATATTAATTTAATGTAAGAGACTAAGACATATTTATGTCTATATATATTTTTAACATGCATATTTTTTGAACAATCTTGTCTTATTATTAAACTAACAACTCCTTTCTCTGTATAAACCCTCCTAATTTAAAGAGTTAAACACAGCACCATTATATTTCATTTAAATAAAATTTCATCTTTCTGCGTTGATCTAAGCATGGTGTTAGAAAATTTGTTTTGTTTGTCCGTGATTAGCGTTTGTGTTTGAAGAGATAATATGAAAGCAGGGTTGTTGAAAAACAACCAAACCCCAACCCAGAGAAGTGCCACTGTATCAATTCTTCTATTTTTCTCTTCCAGAAGCTAATTGCTCTGCTTAATTTAGTGTTTTCCGTTTGACAAACCTTACTTCTGCAACCAATCATAGAATAAATTATACAATTAAAGAAAAATATAAAATGTAGTAAATAATGTGTTGATAGAAAGAGATGATCACATAAATTAATGTGTCTTTTCTCAGTCATAAATCAATCATATATATATATATATATTTATTTTTTTTTTAATTTAGGTCCATAAAAGTGGTTTTATAGCTAATATTTACAGTCTCATACTTTAATATATATGTTTGAATATTTTTTTTCTAAACAAGTAAGAAAGATAAAATTATATTTATCCACTACAAGAAAATAGTCATTTAATGTTAGTTTATTTTATATAAATTAAAAGTAAAAATTGAAATTAACTACTTAATAATGTCCAATTTCTATCATACTTTTATATCATAAATGTTAATTTATTAGACCTAGCTTTTGAAGATTCACTTTAACTAGTGTTTATTAAACTAATCTTAATTTATTCCTAGTATTTAATTTAATTTTTAATTAAAATAATTTAGTGGCAATCAAGATTTTGTTTAACAGTCAAAAATAAATTAAATAAAAATAAACATTTTAAAAATATTTCAACCCTTTTACAAGTTAAAAAATCAGAAATGCAAAAAATTCAGTATTCAAGAAAGAAAATGAAGTCATACTAAAAAAACAAGATACAATAACAACAATAATAACAATAATGTATTTAGTGTTGGTTAAAATTCTTTTCTAATATTAGTTTAATTTATGTTGGTCTGATTGATGTTAATTACAATAATTTTAAAAGTAAAGTTTTCTGCATGATGTCTTCATCTTCAACAAAACAAAATATAAAGAAAATTAAAGAAAATTATAATAGATAAGAAAATAAGTATAAAAGAAGATGAATATGGATAAATGATATGAATATGAATAAAGAGAATGAATGTATAAAAGAGATGTCTGAATGAAGAAGATAAGTGTTGGTGAAAAAGATAAATGTAAAAATATTTATATATAAAATAATATAGAAATTTGTCATCTTTAAATATTAACCTTTAGATTAAAAATAATCAACAATTTCTATTCACTGTCACAAAAACTCACAAACTTATAACATATAAATTAATATCAACGTAATTGACATAAATTCAAATAAATATAAAAAATATATTATATTAATATATGTCTAATTGAAACGAACTTAAATAAATAATAAGATAAATAACATAAAACAAATATAAATATTAGAAATAAATAAAATTAGCATAAACTAAACCCACACTGACTTCAAAATTTTAATATTAGAAATAAATATTAAAATTTATTTATTTTAATTAACCTCAATTAAACTAACATTGATGTAACACTAACCTAAACATTTTTAATTATATTAAAACAAGTTAAAAATAATTAGCTTCACCTTAAAATTTACTAAATCGACAATTAAAAATTTTACACTTTATTTTTAGTTAACATTTTGTGTCGAGTTAAATCGATTCTAACAATATCACAATATATTTATAAACTAGTTTGATGTTTTCTTACAGTGATCATAATATATTTTATACATAAATTAAAAAATTAAAATTTATAGAAATTATATTAGACAATTTTACAAATTAAACTTATTTTAGTTTATATAGAAATTTGTTTTATTTTTATTCTTTTTTACGAAAATATTTATATATATTATACAAGTAAATTTTTAATTTAAAATATCTTTTATGTATCTCTATAATGTTTTTTTATGAGCTAAATTTAAAACAAAATTTTAGTAAAAATCTCTTTTCAGTGATAAAATAAAAAATCATTTTGATTTTCTTATGAAATAAAATGAGTTAAACAAGAGAAGTTCAATCTTCACTTTTTTCTAACAAGAACATCAATGTTTTATCAGTCATTTTATTGGAATCAAGTGAAAGTTAGTAAAATTATTATATTAAAACTTTTGGTTGAGAATGGTGTATATATATATACACGAAGTTATTCTGGAGATAAATGGTGTATATATATATTATAATTTATGGATTATAATAAGATTTTCAAAGAGTGCCTTATTTTATTGACCAAACCTCACATAAATCCACAACCACCCACAAACACAGACACACCCTCCAACTCTCAAGTCCAACTTTCCACACCACCACCACCTCCCACATGTGACTCTTCCATTACCCATTGGGATCACCATCATCACCATCCCAAAGAATCAACCTTTCTTCATAATATTCCAATGGGGAATGCCTTGGGGGGAAAGAAGACCACGAAGGTCATGAAGATCGACGGCGAAACCTTCAAGTTGAAGACTCCGGTCAGAGTCTGCGACGTGCTCAAGGACCACCCGGGGCTGGTGCTGCTGGAATCGGAGGCAGTGAAGCACTACGGCGTCAGGGCCAGGCCGCTGGAGGCGAACAAGGAGTTGGCGCCCAAGAGGCTCTACTTTCTGGTGGAGCTGCCGCGCGAGGCGGCGGTGGCGCCGCGGAGGGTGCGGTCGGGGATCAACATGAGCGCCAAGGACAGGCTGGAGAGCCTGGTGCTGGCGCGGAGGTCGGCGTCGGACCTCACCATCATGAAAGGGCAGGGGATGGAAGGGGCGGAGAAGGGCGGCGTGCGGCTGAGGATGGGGTGGCGAAGGCGGAGGTGGAGAGGGTGATGCGAGGGTGCGAGACGGAGGCGGAGGCGGCGGAGAAGATCGTCGGACTCTGCATGGCCAAAAACGGCGAGGGTTCAAAACAACGTCAGGTATGTATTTCTTCATGCAAGTAAAATGTAAAATTAATTATACCACCAAATAATTTGGAATTTTAATCATAATTTACATTACCTTTAATTATTTTAATCACTACCATTAATTCAGGTTGATTGACTCTAGCCAAATAATAACAGTTTGTGATTTTTAACTAAACATTAGGACTTTTACATGATGATGTCACTGTAAGTGTGAGATAAGTTAATGCTTGTTATAGATAATTAAAGATAACTTAGTTAAAATATATGATAATGCAAGAGATAACTTGCGAGAGCCTTTTGTAAATAAAGACAAGCATATAACTTCTGAGAAAATTACGTTAGTAACTAACAAAAGTAATGCTTCTTCCTGTCTTTTTTCTTTTTGGTACAAGAAACAAATGAGTTTTTTTTTTTTTTTTTTTTTGTCCTGTTGTAAGACTTTACCATGCAAGAATATTTTTAAATGTATCTCTTTCATACTGTCAATTTGTTGTAAACATTTATTTGTGTATTATTAATATAAGCCATATGGGAAAAAAAAAAACTTAAAATATGTGTAGCATCACTAAATACTACCCCTGCTTAGTCATTCTGCTATCAGTATAATTGAACAGATTAATTTTTTTAATGGACTTAAATAGTTTTTTTTTTTTCATAAATTATCCAATTTTTTATTTGATTTCTGATAAATAAATTTTTATTTTGTTTTGTTCATGAAAGCATGATCAAATTTCCCCTGTTTTAATGGTTAAAATTGTCTGAACAAATTTAAGAAAAACAATGAAGTGCAAATTTGAAAATTTTTATTACAAACCGAAAATAAATTTTGGCAATTTGTCAAGGGCAAAAGCACATCTATATATAAGTATTTTTCATATTATTTAAATTTATATTAACATAAGTATTTATATAAGTGTTTGGAGAATGTATTTATCAACTGTTTTCAATAATTTTTTTATGAGATAACTTATAATTTACATGAAAAGAATCTGTCTCTACAGTTTTGAACAAACCAACCTCACTTATTTTTATTTTTTTTTACAGTATTTTTATGTTTTAGTGATGTTGTATTCTTTTGAGTCATTCATGAGCCAAATTTCAGCTGAAGCAACGTCTTCTTAACTTAGAAAGTTTTAGAAAAATCAATTTTTCCATTTATTTAACAAAATGAAGTTGCATAACATAAACGAAACACATTTTCGTACATTATTCGTCCTCATGACGTTTTTTAGTCAATGCTTGTAGTAGAATTGATTATGTGAACAAGTTGACGTAGAGGGTTCAACCACCTTCTATATTATTATAAACAGAATTTGTCGTTTTTATTTATTTTATAAATCATTATTGCTGGTCAAATGGTCAATGATTTATAGAAAAATTGTAAAAGGGACAAAACTATAAGACGTTCTGTTAATTATTTAGGTATATTTCGCACAAAACAAATTTATTAATATTTATTCATTTTCAATTACTTATTTTAAACACTTACGGTTTTTATATACGAATTGACATGAATGCACTAGTTAGATGTAAAAGATGTATTACAGTGAGACAAGTTGTATATGGTAATCACTATAGTACTTATAAAGTTTTGAGCACCTTTTAAATTCTTTTGAACTTTTCACACCAGCAAGCATTTCAGGAATTTCAGGAATTGCATTTTCTTATGAAAGTTCTTGAGATATCTTATAAACATAAAATGCTGAAGATTATATTGGACTTTGAACATTTTACCTATTAAAATAATATTTCTATTAATATTTATTTTGGTTTAATATATTACCATTGTAATTTTTTTCATTTTTTCTATCAGTAACAATAAATATATTAATTAGAAGTACTTATCCTAATATATAAAACTCTGAAAAAAAGAAAAATAGAAAATTTTAAATCTAAAAACATCAACATAATCAGTGATTCCTGCACTTGTCGTATAACCTCCTCACCCTTATTTCATTAAAGAATACAAATAAACCCCAAACTCATGTCTAACTTTTCCTTGTTACATTAACATAAAGAATTTATGTTAAAAAAGTAAACGTAATTTATAAGAACATTCACATGAAACTTGAGATATTTAGTAGTAGATGTCCAAATTTAAACCAATGACTATGATAGAATAATAGTGAAATTTAAATTTAATCCAATCTTATAAAATTCTGAATAAGATGAGATTTGTTTTATTTATATATAATGTAATTTAATTATATATTTAGTAGATATAAAATTTCCTAAAATGTTTTATAAATTTGAATCTTCCCTTGCTATGTATTATATTGAATTTACATCATAAATCAAAGAACAATGACATACTTATGAAACAACCATCTGAACAAACAATTGTAAGAGAACACAAGAACAGATTCCTTTGCATTCACATTCATATAGTTGACGACAAGCAAAACAGAATGGATAAGGAAAGATGTATGAGCCTTAGTTCAAACATCATTTCAAACGTACAAAAACTCATATCAAAAGGGTTAAGCGCCATGTCCTTTTCAAGTAGTTGGGTCTGCAAAGAGTAAAGATTCTTCCACAGATATTATATGCAATCATCGGTTTAATAAACACAAACTTGCATGGTGACTACCATTGTTTATCAAAGAGTGGTTGCCAAAATTAAACTATTCTACACGTTTGTATGCATTCATCAAATCCTGTGCAATTTGTGGCTAACATATATGTTTAATATCAACATGATTATTAGAAGAGTTTGTACCCTTAAATTAATGGCTTTGGATTATGAATTCTTGCAGAAAAGGGTGAGTTTTATGCCAATCAGTGAAGGAGGGAGTACTATAGCAGTGGCTTCTTGACCAGTAATTTTACAACACCTAGCCTTCAAATATAAGAGTATCTCACCAAAGGAATGAGCTTCATGGTGCTTTATTAGTTAAATATAATTAAGAGTGATGATGATGTTGTTTACGTTTTCTTGCTATATATTTTTATGCATGAGTCACAAACTGTTGCAATAATTATATGGGTGTTTTCTTATATTAGTTTCACTGAACAGTAAATTAAAATGCTGTTCAGTACCTTTCTAGTTGTGAATAACATTGAATATATGTGGTTTCAATAACATTATCCTTGAATTATTGTGTGTACATATATATGTAGGGAAAAGTATTTACAACTTTGTTGAAGTGTATAAAAGAAAGAGACATCATGAATAACTCTAACTTATGGTATATATGTGAAAATGAAATGATTATAATATTTGGTCATTTTATTACCAAATTTAATAGAATTAATTTTTATTTAAATAAGTTTATTGTAAAATGTTTTTAAGATAGAAGAAAAGACTATAAAATAATTTTGTACAACGTTTTTATATTTTCCTTTAATTACGTATCATTTCCTTCAAGAAATTTGATATTAAAGTGGACCCAAAGTGTATACAGATTAAGAAAACGGATGTTATTTGAAAAATTAAATTTATGTTTTTAATTTTGACTAAAAAATATTAACATTTTTGTGTTCCATAGGGTTTTTTAAACTGGTTCTAATAATGCTATAATTTGATGAACACTAATATTTAAAAGTTAATTTTCTATTCCTTTTATAGTAATTATATAAATAGGTTTGTTAATTCTTACAATAATTACTTCGAAAAACATAAAATTGTGATTGATAGATTGGGTAAATTCTTGTATTGTTTGTGCTTGACTATTCAACTCTTTATAATAATTAATTTTGTTCTAATAGAAAAAAACCGTTTTGTACATAGGAAAAGTATGTATCAAATTGGAAAAAAATTGTTAAAAAGTAATATTAAACTATAGATTTTAGATTATAAAAAATCTCCTTTAAAAGAAAAAAAAAAGTTTTTCAAGTCTTGATTATTATTACATATTACGGTAGAAACTAAAGTTCCATCAAAATCGAAATATGATAAAGGGATTAGTAATTTGTAAAAGAGATTCTCTATTTTTATAATTCAATTAGACTCAAATATATAAATATACTCTTTTTGGTTGTCAAATATAATTTATTTTACAAACATTTCGTTATGAAAAAAAAATCTGAAACCTTTAGATTTCAATTGTCTCAAGTATGCTCTAAATTGTTTTTTTTTTTTAACCTAAAAGATTATTTGAGCATGCAATACGGAATTAGCTTGAAAAGTAGAAGCGATAACATAAAATAACACTTTTTAATCCTTAGTAATTAATTTGTCTTTGACTGATGACCGACAAAAGCCCTCACTTCAAGTGATACTTTATTACGTCTGTGACATTTCCACAGTTTGATTTATATATATATATATATATATATATATATATATATATATATATATATATATATATATATATATTATTTGAAATTGATAGGTATATATAATATTGTACATGATTCAATATTATAATTGTTAAAAATATTTGACTTTTGGTGTGATCCAGCGAATTCTTATTCAATAAAATGGATTTCTTAATAATAAAAGCAATATTTTAACATAATTCCATAAATATGGGATCTTTAAAATTTAAGATGATTTTTTATACGAACAACTATCTTTATAAAATATTATTGAAAAGCAAATCATATAAATAATTATTATTAGAGATACTCTTATGTCTTAATTTACGTGTAATTTAACATTACACTTTAGTCTAATTAAAATTACATTTCTTGTATCATGAAATTAACATTCATTTTAGTTTATGTACAAGATTACTTCGACTAATTTCTTTGATTGTTGATCATGTTTTGGTCAAAATGTGTGTTGGGTGTGTCTGAGAGGAAAATAGAGTCTTTATTTAGTTCAAAATGATTGGTATTGATTAGTATGAAAGTTGTTTAATCGTATTTTCTTTAGGGGAAGTGAAGTATTATACCAACTTCATCTGTGTATTTTAAGAAAAAACTTACTTCTAAAAAATTGAGTGTATATTAGTATATCAAGAAATACTCTAAATATACTTTTTCTAATATATTGTTTTAAATTTATTTTTATAATTGGCTAAAATTTAGTGAAATTGTGGGAGCCTCCCTTTTTAATTAATAAGTTTTAATCGTAGTTTTGTTATTTTTACTAATTTCAACGAATGATAAATAATATTAGAATGTGGTAATACTCCTAAATCACCTCAAGTCAATTTTATAAAATTTAATGTGTTTTCAGTATATAATTTTTCCGTATTTAACATTTTAAACCACTTTGCGTTTTCATCTTTTATAACTTCTTTTAAAAATGATAAATGAAACTATATGCATCAATCGTAAAACAGATAAAAGATGCACATTAATTTTACTGTAAGAATACATATTAGTCAAACAACATTAAAATGTCATTTTCTTTCACATGTTCACAAACTATATATTATAATTCCAAATTGAATAAGAATACATGATTTTAATAGTAGAATTATGAGATCTATGATAAGATTATGATCTTCAAACCGTGTAATGGAGGAGTGTTGACTTAGTTTTTCTTGTCCGTTTTTGTTCTTTTAACTTTCTGACTGATAAAACTATTTATTAAAAGTGTATTTAAACTATTTTCAATACACACAAACCTTAAATCATTTTTTATATTACTCTAAAATTTTCAAGATAAATGATGATACGTTGATATTTGTTTTTAAAATTCCCAATACCAAAACTATTTAATACTTTAAAATTTGACTTGATAACAAAAATACAAAAATGTTCACCTAACTATTATCATATATGAATTAATATCAACTTGTCACATTTAAAAACTTTTACATTATACTTTATCAATATAACCATTAAATGTAAAGTCTTTAAGCAGAAGACATTTAAAAAATCCTTAATTTTCTCCACCATCGTCCACTCATCCAAATTAAAAACATAGCTTACTATTTGTCATGCTGTTGCTTGTAAATGCATGCTATACCTAAAGCCTAATACTGACACCACTCAAATTTTTTAATTACATAGTTCATGTCATTCACAATCTTTATTTCTTCTTCTACTGTAACAACTATAATTGAAGTATTTTCAATGTATTCCATAAAACTAATATTCCTTTCAAGTTTAATCACATTTAGAAATTTTCACTTTTCTTTAAGAAGGTATTTTGCAAGACTTGTAAGACATCACTTCTCTCACAAACTCAATATAACTTATTAAATGAAGCAATAGATTAGATTGGAAAACTCTTTTTTTTTCCTGATATAATTGTATCTACTTATTTTACTTTGTTTGTGTTAAAAATTCAAAACAGAAATGAAATCCTACATTAAATAAAGTTGGACAAAATAAACAATATATAAGGAAAAAAAAGCACATACACCCTTTCTGTTAAAGTTTAAGGTTAGAAGTAATATAATAATCTCTTATATGGTCAATTTATGACTTATTAATACTGAATTTCTCTAGTATCTCTTTCTGAAAAGCTCAACAACTAACACCATTTGCATTGCAAAGAGTGTTATGTCAATTATGAATTTATTTGATTATGGTCAGTTTTATACTCTACATATACTAAGTAAATGATCTTTTGTTAAGAACATGTTTACAATGACGCTTTGGCATTTAGACTTAAATATAAAGGCATAGGAATGACATGTTCCACCATTAAAGATATGATTTGATCATGCAGTAAATACGAAAATTACTTTATTTCTCTATAATTAGTCTTCTGATATATGTCATTATGGTATAAGCTAAGTTATCTTCAATTAACACAATTGTTTTCAGTGCAGGAACCACTGATATATTGTTTTATTTGAGAAACAATTAAGAAGTCACAATATAGGAAAGAAAAACTGATACAGTAAATACATGCAGCAGAGTGAGAAGCAGCTCAAAGAAAGCATACATGTATTGATAGATAGATAGATAACATATACTCAAGCTCTTCCAGTGCGCCTTCCAACTTTGAGTGCTAATTCAGTATCTATTTTGAGAGAGATGTCTAGTGCTTTCACTGAATGAGTCAAGGAACCACTGCCACAAAACAAGTCAGCAAGCACATGTGAGATAAAAAGAAAAACTCATTGAATTAGAATCAGTTTATTTGGATTGGTTTAGACAGTCCCATTCATCAGATCAAATTGTGAACATTTCAATCTGAAACCATCACTGCTTGAGAGAAAACTTCCAAAAACAGAATATCTCTAAATGAGATAACTGGGTTATAATACCAGATACCATGAAATGATGTGGAACTACCAAACTTAAAAGTTTACCTAGAAATGTAGGTCACTCCACTTTGGCCAATTTTATGTACAGTGTCTAGTGTGACATTGCCTGATGCCTGACATCACAGAAATGAAACTGGAAATTAGCAACTGAAGTTATCCTCATCCAAATTTATGGTATCCACAAAATACCTGAGATTCTGAAATTATTAAGTAGCCCAAATTAATAATGATCCCTATAATGCAAGAAAAGCTAACTAGTCCAAAGTAAAAATTTAGCAAGCTGATGACAACCTAAACAACCATCTTTTCACTGCGTGAACCCATAAAAAATTGCCTCAAGGAATAAGGGTAGAAATTTAAGTGTAAACCCATAATTTTGTATTTACATATGGCTTATCATATTTCGATATACCTCTTTAGATGATTAGACAATTGAATGTTTATCAAGAAATCGACAGAAGCAAAAAGAAGATGATGGAAATAAAAAAGTATATAAAATCAGTACCAAAATATTGTGCATCGTTTATTCTAACAAATAACCCAAAATATACTGTATATATTAACTAAGAAAATTTAGTGGTGAATACCTCAGTCTCATATCTCCCATTGATCAACTGCACAGCTTCTTTAAGCATAGATATGTCCACATCCCCATTAGGTAGAGGTACAACCATATTGTCCAACATTATTCGAGTCAAAGAAGTCTTTGTTTGGGATGAATAATGTAACACTTCTTTCACTTCCTCAATAGTCCTAGTCTCAACCTGGAAAAAACATAAAAACCTTGAAACACAAATGGGAAACCACCGAAGTTACGTGAGCTGTTACAAGACAGGTACCCAAACCTTCACATTGATAGCAAGGTGAATTTTTTGACAGTACGTTAGATTATAAGGAGAAGGGGGAATTAGTTAAGATAGTTAGAATATAAATGAGACAGTTAGTTAATTAGTTAGTTAGAGGGGTTACTAAGATATAAATAAGGGAAGAAGGTTTAATAGAGTTTCAGATTTGTTGTTATTGTAAATTGAGCATTGAATTTTTGTGAAGGGGAAACCCTTTGAGGAGAGTTTCTCTTCTATTCATTGTTATGTTCATCCCATTCAAGAAAAGAAATATTTCTTTTGCTTCTTATTTCAATCTTTTGGTTCCTAACAGAGTATCATTACTCAGTTACAAGGGCCATAAGAACAAGAATTTCAATTGTAACACCTACTCGTGTGGCAGGAAGGAAAGGAGGCAATAGAGGTGTGAAATCTGGTAAAGGGAAATGATAAAAGGGTTTGCAAGGGGAAGAAAGGAAACCAATCAATCATTCAATAAGGAGTTAAGGCCCTAGGGTGAGAAGGAAGTAGACCCTGAACAAAGCTTTGTTGCATCTGGCATAGACATCTTCAAATGACCAAGTGCTAGTAGGGGTTTCAGAATCTCGTTTGATGTATCTTCATTTGGACCTAAAGCATCTATTCTTTCAACATCTAATAGACTTTGGCTTGGTCCCTCTACTTGCATCTAATCCCAATTCCAATTGGATAGCTCATCAAACTTCACATCCCTACTAATGAGGATCTTGTGTGGTTGGAGATCGTATAGACGATATCTTTCAGAGTCTCTACTATACCCCAAAAAAATGCAAATTTTTACCAAGCTTTCCTCTTTTTGTGTTTGGAATAAGAACATAACAAACACAACCAAAATCTTTTAATTTTTTTAATAAAGGTCTTCTACCACCCCAAGCTGCAAAAAGGTGTTTTTCCTTCCAGGGCCTTGGTTGACAACATGTTTTGCAGAACAACAAAGACCCTTTCCAATCCACAAGTATTTGGCCATCTTCATGACTGCTCTATTCTTTCTTTCACTTACTCCATTTTGCCAAGAAATGTAGGGAACAATCAATTGGTGCTTAATTCCTTTATGATCACAAAACTTTTCAAACTCCTTTGTTTTATGTTAACTTCCGTTAT
>Ga0099825_1003579_pt1 | contig 20660 bp, 13 predicted proteins | sample SiratroredBW_FD_76838 | JGI IMG/M metagenome (GOLD analysis project Ga0099825, IMG submission 76838) | Root nodule microbial communities of legume samples collected from California, USA - Siratro red BW | ecosystem: Host-associated > Plants > Roots > Nodule | place: USA: California | collected... | reverse complement strand
TAGAACAATCTGACCAGAGGAATTATGATATTCTCGAGGCATGTCAACATAAAGGAGCTCTTCCAAAGTACCACTTTCATACTTTATTTTGAAAAGCCTGGGAAGAACCTCAGCAGTTGCTTCTGAAAACACATTAAAAGTTCAGAAAGGGGATAATGCAGCATAATCATATTTTAAACATTTGAAATGCTCAAAAACTCAAAATCACTAACAGTAAGATATTAGCAGAACATAATACGACCAAGTTAAACTGAAAAATTAAAAAAGAACTTACCAAACCCACGGCCAGGTTTGCGATTACATATTTCACAGTGCCATACATCCTGGAAAAAAATTTAAAAATCAATATGTTAGCTTAAACTAATGCTTAGCATCATGAACTTAACATGGTTGGGCATTGATTCCCATAGAATTTCAAGAAAACAGTTGCTTGATACATGATAACTTGGCAATCACAACTTCAAGATGCAAATAAAGGAAAGTAGTATAATGGAGAATGGACTACAGACATTATTGAATAATCAAGAGACTAACTTAGATGAAGTTATCCAGGCATCAGAAATAGTTTATAAGGTTTTCTCTTGCAGCAGACCTGAGGGAAAACTCCAGTAGTTTGTCTGCCACTTCCATACATGGAAACACACCACTTCTTTTTGGCATTCGGAGCAAAATACTCAGCAACAAATTTCCTCCAAAATTCAATGTTATTATCCTGCATAAAATCAAGTGAAAATGCATCATTAATAAGACAGAAGATATAGATATTTAGAGAAAACACAAAATCGAGATAATTCTCACTTCAGGTCTATGTTGTTGCTGATACATGTAATGTGTCAGCCGCCTAGCACACATTCCAGGTTCATATGGTGGTTTCACAGGAGACCGCATATTCTGCTGTTGAAACTGCTGTGGTAGATGGGGCCGTTGTTGTTGAGGCATCGCCTTCAAGAGTTGCTGCTGTTGCTGTTGCTGCTGATGTTGCTGATATTGCAAGAGTCTCTGCTGCTGTAAAAGATGATTCATCTGAGCAGCAGCAGCCTGAGAGGATTGCCTTGACATGTGGAGAAGTTGTTGTTGTTGTTGCTGCTGCTGTTGTTGTTGCTGATGCAAAAACTGCTGATCAGTATGCTGAGGCTCCATTTTTACTGCTGCCATGTTTCTTATTGTTTGAAGTTGTTGAGGTTCCAACTTCACCTGAGCAAGATTCCTTGAGGGTAATTGCTGCTGCTGCTGCCCAAACTGATCGTTGTTTACCTGTGGCTCCAACTTAACCGATCCAACACCACCCATTCCACCACGAATTGACTGAAAATGCTGTTGCTGCTGCTGAGCGTTCAGAGGAGCAGAGAATTGTTGCATTGATGGTTGACTATGCTGAAAATTCTGAAGTTCGAGTTGTTGAGAATGCTGTTGATCTGACAACATCTGGTTACCAGCAGCATTTGAAAATTGACCCTGACCTTGACCAGATGAACCCGGGTTGCCCATATTCGATTGCAAAGTATTGCCAAAATTGATTCCATTGCCAACACCAGACAACGGATCGGATTCCGCCCCAGCATCAACCCCTCCACCACGCTGGCTGCTCCCATGGCCAGCTAGTCCAGAATTTGGAATTCCATTCGGAAAAGACTGATTCAGTAAGGAAGATACATTAGACATATTACCAATCATGTTCATGTTGTTAAACTGGTTTCGCTGCGCAACCAGCGAAGGGAACGAAGTTTGTGAAGGCCCAGGACCGCCTTGACCCCCCAACATTCCGGAATTCGATCTCAAAAGTGACGGCACAGACTGGGCACCAAGAGGCGTAGGCGGCCCAGGAGGAACCATTATCTTCGCTTTCACTGCCCTTTCAAAAACCTAAGCCCAATAGTTACCACACAGAAACCCTCTCAATCTCAAACCACAGAACTTTTCATTTCAACCCAAAGTCCAAGCCCTTGCTGCGCTTCCAAAACAAACTCAAACATTGAAATGTGCACTCTTCAAACACCTCCAGCATGAGTCTGCACAGCACACCAATTTTCAGATCCAAATAATCAACAACAGTCAAGAAAACACCACCCGGTAAAAATTAACATAAACAAATAAATAAAGTAATATACTAAATCACACTAATTACCGAAATCTTTAAAAAATACCAAATTACAGCTTGTTCCTCAACCAAGTTGTAATTGAAAAAAAATATATCAAATAAATAAAAGAAATTCAACTTAATTTAATCAAACTAAAATGCGCGGTTGAATTTAAAAGAAAGAAGCGAAAACAGCAGCGAAATAAAAAGCGGTCGATCGAGAGCCCTAGATGGAGCGAATCAACGATCCAAGACTCCGAAGAAAGAAAGTGAGTTGGACTCGCAAGAACCTACCGAGTTGAAAGCGAAGAGAAAACAGCGGTGAGAGAAAAAAATGAGAATGGAATGGAAAAAGAATTTGAATTGTGGCGAGAAATATGCAGAGTTGAGTTGAGTTAAGCTGAGTAGAGCTGAGTTGAGCTGAGCTGGTCTTTCTGTCTAGGGTTTCTCCTTCTTCTGGTTGTTCTTGCTCAGTGAAGGGCCCTACTGTGTTCTCACGCTTTTTAGAGAGAGAAAGTAGAGAGATTGGTGAGTTGCTGCGGACGTCAAGCTTGTATTCGATCTGATTGAATTTTGGTTCTCTCTCTTTCCTTGTTCATCCCTTCTTTCTTTTTCTGTTTCTTTCTTCTTTATAATATTTAGTTCGAGCACACTCAAGTCAAATCTTATTCTTCCTTTTGCCCTCTCTCTTTCTCTGTTTTGTACATCAACCATGCGTTGCCGTCCATCCTCAGCATCATCTCGGCCGTTCATCATTGTACTCTATCATTTTAAATATGCAATTTCTCAGTCTATAATAGAATCTGGTAATATACTCAATATTACAAGATTTAAAGACCATTTTTAATCTTATAATGTAAAATGATTTTTTTAAAATTTGAATATACATTTTCAAGCTATTTTTCAGTTCATATATTTTATAATAAAAGTATTTATTTTTAGTAAAAAAAATATAATAATAAGTGTTTGATTCATCGTCTTTTTAAGTCTTCAAATTTAGTTTAAGTTTATATTTTGCCTTAAATTTAAATTAAAAATCGCTTTTAATCTTATAATTTAAAATAGTTTGTTTTTAAACTCTGGCAGAATACACATTTTCAACGATCTTTTATTATTTATATATTTAATTCTCTAAAACTAAAGTTTTAGAAACTTATATGTTAAGTGATGTTCACTTTATTTTATTTTTGTTGTTATATTTTCTTTCTACACTTTCTTTTTTATAGTTTTAATGACATGAGCATCATAAATTTATATATAGATCATCATTTAGTTCTGATCATATTTTGCGTAAAGTTATTTTGTTATTAACATCCAAAACTCAACTTATAGAGTTTAAAAGATTTATTAATAACTTGTTCAAAGACATTCATTTTCTAGCAAAAATATTTGGCCCACTGTGACGTTCTCATAAGAGTTTTTCTAGACCACACCTTTGATTTTGATAAATAATTACACTATTTCAACTTCATGAATCAACATGATGCACATATTCTTAATTGCTAATAGCATAAGATCTCAATATTGAAGAGATATAAAAGAAATAATGACTGAATTTGAAGATAAGTCTCTAGTATTCTTTTTTTTAGAAGATGAAAATATTTTGAAAGTTTTTAGCCTTTATTATACAGTCTTTTATACAATATATTCAAAAAGTTTTTAATTTAGTATACATATTTATATTAATTAAAAGAAATTTGTTTTTGTTGAATCATTTAAAAGTTCTTTTAAATGATCTAATCATCTAATACTTAAAGTGTTTCTATTTGATGATTTATGTCTATGTTACAGTAATATTTACATGTCTTTAAATATCAAGAATATGTAATTATAACAATTGGAGGGACCATAAACAAAAAGTTTTCACACATGACACTCTCACAAAATTTTCAAAAAAAAAATACAAAACTAAAAAGATGAAAAAGTAACTATACATAGTAAGTAGGTGACATGTTTTTCATTAGACACCAAATCATGAAAGGCTCTGCATGCGCCACGTGACACACTCACAAATCAAATAATCCTCAAACACGCGCCTACCACGTCTTCCTTCAAGCATATGGAATTTGTCTATCATTCTTCACCGTAGTCCTCATTTCTCTTCCTTCAAAATGAGATTTGCAGCTTCGAATACCTCAGATTTAAGGTAAGATTTAAGCTTCTTATACTTGGGGTAAACCTCTTAACTTCTAAGTTTTACATCAATAATACATTTTATCCTATGTATTTTTCTATCATTTTGAACCTCACTCGCCATTAATCTTTCTCCAGACGAAGATATGCAACTTCGGATGCATCTTCCTTCATTGATTTCCATCGGCATACAAGTTTTGACCCCTCAGATTTATGGTAATGTCGCGTGTGCTACGTGCCGTTAGTCGATGACGAAATAACTCCACAAGTACTACCGCGAACAATAGGTAGGCTCAATAATTTTTCTTCACTAAATAAAATCATATTATTTTATGCTTAATGTGTACATTTATTATTAATTATTAATTAATAAATAATTAATGTTTTATAATGTATGATTAATTTTAATTATTGAGGTAACGTTGCATGTGATACCATGATGGACGAAGACGAAGAACTCCACCAACCATGAAAAAAGGTCAGATCTTTATCATTTACAAAGTTGTTATTTATTAATTATTTAAATATTTTTAAATCTCTTTAAAACTTTCAAACCTCTGAAATCTCTTCAAAAAGTTTTAAATTATTATCATATTATTTCACTACAAAAAATCGTTTATGCGGTGTCAGTTTTAGTATAGCAGTTCAAGAACAGTGTCATATTATATTGTATAAGTCAACACTTTAACAATTGTCACGTTTTGAGTTCAAAAGATGACATTTACAATTGTCACTTTGTAAAGGATACCACTTTTTCGTCACGTAGTTTTCATTCCCTCCATGTTAAAATGAAAACACATGTTTCCCTCCACAGTGAAAATGTTATGTACTGAAAACACTCCAACACCTTCGTTCCCTCCAAACTGAAACCATTGAAGAACAAAGTAAATCCATTTTCATTCTCAAACTGAAAACACTGAAGACCTTTCATTCTCTCCCAACACATTCATTCACAAATTCATATAATTTTGAACCCTAACTCTCCCAACACAGTCATTCCTAAAATTATGTCATGAATCCCTAACAGTTTGGATCGATTGACTGAAACCCTAACCGATTGAAGCGTGTTTGAAAATCGGGGGCCTTCGATCGCCCTCATCGACAACGATAGGTAAGAGCGTTTTGATGTTTACTTGTTTTCGTTCTCGTTTTCCATTTTGTTTGAAAGTCGTGATGTTTCAACTTCATATTGGCAATAACCATTTCTATCATTTGATTGCATATATTTGGGGACAAGTTGAAGAAGTTAGTTGTGACACTTCATCTGACAACTGAGGTATGTTTGATGTGATTTTTTGAGTGTTATAGTTTCTAATTTTCTAAGTGGCTTAGTTTCATTTGTGCCTAAAAAAGGAATTCTTATAATTTTGTCATGAATTGATTTGATTTGTTAGTTGAAAAGATTGGAAGGAAGACTAAATATCCCTGCACCTAATAGACGCTACAAAATAGAGGTATGTTATAACTATTGATTTGGTCTATGTGTGTTTATTTTTTTACATGTGTTTGCATTTATGGATGATTAGTGGTTGCATGCGATGTTTTATTTCTGTTCGCATCTATGAATGATTACATGTGTGCATCTACTGATCTGGGATATGATATGAAAGCATTGAATCTATTTTATTTTTGTTAATGTGTTTTGTTCTGTTTATTGATGATCTATATGATTATAGTTTTTCCCTCGTTATTTCACTTGCTTTATTAAGATGGAGTATTTTGCTTTATTACTCAAGATTGTTGCACATGAATTGGTTCTTGTATCTATTTTGTATGTTATGATACGATAGAGACACAATTTTCTGAACTTTATGAGCTGAACTTTGGTATTTGAAAAAAATACAAAGACAAAAACATTTAGTTTTAGAAGTTGGGGACTAAAATAAACACTACTGATATTCTGAGTGTGATTTATATTTTTTTTTATTTAACCTTTGATTTTATATTTGGGATGTCTAGATTGAAAGGAGAGAAGAAGAGTACATAAAGTGGGATTTTTAATGTCCTTTGAAATAGGTGATGATTGGTTACTAGGACATGAGTATCTAAGACTAGAAGGTCACAACCACATCAACTACAATTGTTAGTGGTTCTTGTGTAAGTTAAATTGGTTGTTACATAATGGTGTGACTTAATCAACTAAAATGTAATTTTATTAACTAAGAATGTAAATTGTGCAAAACATCTAAGTAGAAAGATAAAGATAAGAAGCAATATGAGGCGTTACTTTCCATTAAAGTCGAGATTGCAAAGACTGTTATGAGTTCTAAGACGGATGATTCTATTACATGGCATGCATCAAAGGATAACCAAGATGGATTGATGAGGCATCCTAGAGATTTTGAAACTCGGATAACATTTGATCAATTACATCCACAATTTGTAGATGATCCTCAAAATGTACAACTAGAGTTAGCTACTGATGGTTTCAACCCTTTTGGAACCATGAATACCAGTCACAGTATATGGCCAATCGTCTTGATCCCATACAATCTCCCTCATTGGGAGTGTATAAAGCAAACCTCTTTTATGTTATCCATGATAATTCTTGGTAAACAAATGGCAAGAAATGACATTGATGTTTACTTACAACCACTCATCAAAGAATTAAAGGAATTATAGTTTGATGGAGTGCAAACATTTGACTATTCAAATAAAGAAATGTTTACATTGCAAGTGACTTTATTGTGGACAATTAGTGACTTTCCTAGGTTAGGTAATTTATCTGGATGTAACATGCACACTGGTCTTGCTTGCACTACCTATAACTTTGACACAGACTCTTGTTGGTTGTACAAGGACGAATTATGCTTTATGGGACACCGTCACTTTTTTACATAAAAAGCATAGATTTAGATTGAATCGTTCTCTTTTTAGGGGAAGAAATGAATTGAGGGATGCACCAAAACATTTGTATGGGTCGGCCATATTTAAACAAGTTGAGGGTCTCAATGTCACATTTGGAAAATCATTAGAGCCTATGGATACCAATAAGAGGGCTTGGGGAAAAAATGTTGTTGAAGTTGTTAGAGCAGAACAATGGAGAAAGAGAAGTAGATTTTTAACCTTCCTTATTGGGAGATAAACTTATTATGCCATTGTCTAGATGTAATGCATATTGAGAACAATGTTTGTGACAATGTTTTGTATACATTACTTGATGATCCTAAGAAATTAAAATATAATCTTAAAGCTTGAAAGGTTCTTAAAAGGATGGGTATAAGGAAAGAACTTTGGCCTGATGACAGAGGAAGATTACGGCCAAGTACTTTTTCATTGTCAAAAGCAAAGAAAAAATGTTCTTATAAACAATAAAAAATGTTAAAATGTCGGATGAATACTCAAGTAATATTTCAAGGTGTATTGATTTAAAAGCTGGAAAGGTTTTCGGCCTCAAGAGTCATGATTGTCATATTCTAATGGATCAATTACTACTTATTGCCATACGTAATGTTTTACCAAATAATATGACTATAGTGGTAATAGAACTATTTTCATTTTTTCGACAATTATGTGCGAAAACTTTAAGTCAATCTGACCTTAATAAACTTGAGTATCGCATGATTCAAACTCTTTGTCACTTGGAAATGTTATTCCCTCCTACATTTTTTACAATCACGGTTCATTTAACATGTCATTTGGCTGGTGAGGCAAAATTTGGAGGTCTTGTACATTATCATTGGATTTATCACATTGAAAGGTAAATATTTCTATCCCACTTTATATTTTTTTTAAGTGTAAAGTTTGATTAGCCTAATTGAAAAAACATGTTTTAGGTATTTGGGACAGTTAAAATCATATGTTCAAAACAAGACACAACCTGAAGGTTCTATTATTGAAGGATACCAGACTAAGGAGGTTCTCTCCTTTTGCTCTCAATATATGGAAGGGATAGAGACAAGAATGAATAGACCTTCACTTGGAATGATTCTCCTAATGTAGATATTACTCAATTGAGTAATTTATTTCCACCAATTGGTAGAGTAGTAAATGCCTCGTCAACTTTTGATATGTCAACCATAGAGAGAACTCAAACACATCGATATGTGTTATTTAATTGTCCCTAAGTTAAGTTGTACATTGAGTGAGTATTATTTAATTGCACTAAATTCAATCCTTACATTTTCATGGAGTTATTAGTAATATGTTGATATCGAATATTGTTTAGAGAATTTAAACATCACTTGCGAATGAGGTATAGAGAGAGAAGAATTTCAACTACAAAGATAGAAAAGATTGTTAATAAAGACTTCATATATTGGTTTCCTTAAAGGGTAGGCAAAATATGTTTTTAGAAATTTCAAATGCTATATTTGGATGATATGTTGACACATTCAATCAATATTTTTTTGTAGATTAATAACCCAGACATATCAAATATAGTTCCAAATGATCTTAAGTATCTAGCTCAAGGTCCAACACCACATGCGAGACGATTTTCTGCATTCAATGTAAATGGATTCAAATTTGAACTGAACATTGAGAACATGGGTTAAAAACCCAAAACAATGGAGTTTTCTTAAATATCATGTGTTGCAAGTAGTGCAAATCAAAACATTAAGGTAGCAAATTTGGCATATTATGGAAAGTTGGAAGATATAATTGAGCTTAATTACTATTGTCATTTTAAAGTTACGTTGTTCAAATGTAAATGGGTCGACACCACAAGGGATAAGGGGGTTTAGAAAGGATCCGTGGGGCTTCACACTTATTAATTTTTCTAGATTAATTCACATAAGAGATTGTGAGGAGCATGATCCATACATTGAAGTTTCACAAACTGAAATTGTGTATTATGTGAATGATGAGGTTAATAAAGACTAAACAATTGATGTCCATTTGAAACACGATACTTGTATGACATGGGATAAGAAGATACTGAACTTTTTGAAGTTGAACCGTGTCCACAAGACTTAAATCAATTTTTCAATGACTTTGATCAATTGCTATTGTTTAGGGATGATGAAGATGAACAATGATGATGAACTTCATGAAAATGATTCAATGTCAGAGTAATAATAACCTTGGTCCAACTACACTGTTTATATGAACTTTTACTCTTAATATAGCTGCACATGTATGACATTTTTAAATGATTGGGTTACATTAGTTCACTTTTTTTAATGTTTATGTTCAATTAGTTTTTATTTACATTTTATGTTTAGACCTAAAAGAATTAAGAATTTGTTTAAATCAGTTGATGCATCTACTTTAGACCCATTTGTGGCCAACTATGTTGAAATTAATGATACCTCTGTAACTAACTGCACAAAACCAACCAACGGCTCCATCTCTGCTACAGAAATCTGCATCTCCACTACCACAAGCCTTTAGATTTTCACCACCACAAAACTCACAACATGCACAACCACAAAACTCACACCTTCAAACTGTAGAATCTGCACACAGGGAAATTTCTAATTCTGTACATACATCAAACCTCAAAATCTGCACAACCACAAACCTATGAATTTCTAACTTCTCTTTTATTTGAAGTCTCGATTTTGTTTCAAGCTTTGGAGTGAATTTTATGACCCTCTTCTGACCAGAAATGACCTTATCAAGAATGTTCCATAAGGTCTTAACATGTAACAATGGGTTGTGTTTGGTGATTATCATCTCAGACCTTCATAGTGGTACACATTGCATCTTGATAAGTCTGATTTTAAATTTGTATTGCACTAATTTTGTTTCATTTTCATTTTATAGAACCTATGTAATAGAAATAGAGATATAAGGAAGAGACAAACTATTCCTCACACTAGTGGTGATATGTCTTTATCAAGAAGAAGGGATAGTTTGGTATATTTGTACTTTGACTTCTGAATTTGGAATTTCAATATATAGTATAATATGATTTCTGAATTTAGTGCTATGTCCTAATGAAGAAGAAGGGATAATTTCTATATTTGTACTTTGACTTCTGAATTTGGTATTTCAATTTTCTTATATCAACCTTGTTGTAACATATAGAAAATTGAAACTAGTAGGAATATTGGGAGAGCTGAAATGTGGAATATCACATATAAGAGAAAAAATGGCACTTATGTCAATGATGAAGCTTTGGAGATTGGGGTAAAATTGTGCAGTTGAAAAATCAAATCATTGTTCTACTCTTCCTCAATCACAAGTTTCATAGGGCTTGTTCAAGAACACAACACCTGAAAATCAAAATCTGCACAAGTATGATATTTTTCATTAGTAAGAATAACAACAACAATATTGGTAGCACATGTTTAGAAAAATACAACTCTAAGACATGGTTAACAATGTAACTAGTGGCTAGAAAAGAAATATAGAAAATAAAGCTAATCCTAATAATACTTAAAACATCAAAAGTAAACATGAAGGAAACTAAATTGTATAAGAAAAGAAAACTACTCTAAAACATGGCATCTAAATCAATCTGACCAAATGTCAAATTAATTTTCTCTAATTTTATATAGTACAGTTTATTTTTTACACTATACATCGTACTATGTTTATTAATCCTAACTACATTAACTAAATAAAAATTCAAAATTTTGTCCTATTATTAATAAAGAAAACTGAGAATAAACACTGCATCATTCTAAACTTATGACCGACAACTCTTTCAAACTTGAGTATGTATGCATTGCATCCATTCTTCTTAAAGTATAGCATGTTGTCCCCAGCTTCCAAAAAATATGGTTGAACATATGAAAAGGGAATTGCAAGATCATTAGTGTGAACATTAGCAAAAGCAACACATGAATCAGGTACAATAACTGTTGTACCTAGTTGTTGTTGCAAAGAATTTTTTTCTCCAAAATGAGTAGAAACTACATGTTTTGAAAAATTATCAGTAATGTTATCAGAGAATTAAGAAAATTCAGCATTAACATCAATCTGGATACAAACATGAGTAGGATTCTTATCAGAGTAAGCAACAATATCAAGTTTGTTATCAACATTCTTAGCAACAAAAGGTTTCAATAGAATCTTCATCAATGAATTCATCATCATCAATAATAGATTTTTCAACAAGAGCTTTCACAGAACCAATAGTGGTAGTATTTTTTATGTCAATAGAATCAACAGAATCATGAGCAATTAAACAAGTGTGTTCATTAGTGAATGCATGGTCAGAAACATTAAAATTATGAACACAATTAGAAGGATAAGCTAATGCATCATCGATTAAAGCATCACAAATACAAATAAGGGAATCAATTTCATGTATATAAGAAAAATCATCATTATCTTGAACTTTAGAAAGCTCCTCAATTTGGGTAGAAGCATGGACATTATCAGAAAAACCAGTGGCAACATTATGTTCATAACCAGACTCATCCACAACAAGAGGAAAATATGCACTTTCAAGTGGCATTGAGTTTATACAAGAATTGGTTTCAACACATAGTACACATGTTAGAATCACAAGTGCATCCTATATTCATTTCTCAAAATTGTGTTAAGTCAAATTCTAAGCCTAGGCAGACAATCAACACAATCACTATCAATTTGAATAGGAACATGAATAAAATTGGCAACAAAATCAATGGTAACAGCAGGTTCAATTTTAATTTTACTAGTAAGTTTATAATCATCAGTTGGAAAACCACTTATTTGATTAAAAGAAAATTTAGAAGTGTTTTGCTGCATTAGTTCATTCAAATCAGTTGTCATTTGCTCCATTTGAATTTTTAGGTCCTGTATTGTACTTGAAAGGTTTTGTTTACACTATAAACTACTGGTAACCATTTGTTTCATTTGTTTCATCAGTTCATCCAACGAAGGGGTTGGCTCTGTATTCGCTTGCACCAATTCTTCATTTGATGGTACTGAATTTTCCTACAAAACATCTAAATCACAAGGCTGAAAATGGTTAATTTGAACAAAATAAAATTGGTCATAATTTGGCCTAGAGTGGCTGACAAGGTTGGTCAAAATACTACTCAGAATATGATTCATTATGCTGTAAAGAATGCTCATAAGACTATAGATATTGTTGTATATATGACTAACACAATGTTTGTTGGGAATATGAATCACAATGCATTCAATAATTGTATGGTAGATCATGAGGAAATGCAGAAAAGTTCTCATATGTAAACTAATTATTCACAGAAATTGAATCTGAATTCATATTCACAAAGAGAATCAGAAAATTTAAATTCGCTACAAATCTAAATGACTACAAAGAAAGGCTAACTCAAAAATGAACATGAATTATGTACAAGACAAGAAACAAGGATAGAACATCTTCAACGATTATCAATGGCTTATGTTTCCCCGCAGCAGCACCAATTTGATAAACCGTTTAGTCACGTCCGATTTTCAAAATAAAACTAAATTTTCCTACTTTAGCATAGGATCAACCTAGGTCGAATCCAAGGAAACACAAACCAATTGATTTTATTGAAAGATTTTCTTTCATTGACAAATTAAAAAAAATTAGAGGATTGGCAGTATTAAAATTGAAACAACAATTGTAAAATAGAATTTTAAGCAAGAACAGTAAAGAAAAGTTGAGTTGAATGAGATAAGCATTGGAAAAAGAAAGACAAATTGTAAAACTGAAAAATTAGAAAATGAGTAAAAGAAAAAAAAACAAAAGAACAAGAAAGAAAGTAATAGAAATCAAAGAACATAAGCGAGAAAGAAACCAAAAACTCATGAATTGCTAATCGCCAACTTCTTTTTTGAGTAAACAAAAATTAAAACAAAAGAAGCACAAATCAGAACAATAAGGTAAAGAATTGAAATAAGCATGGAAAAAGAGAAGAAAGAAACATTAAGAACATGAACTCTAGTTGAAATCGTAGAATCCAGAAAGCTTACAATCATCTTGAACATAGATTGTAAATGAAGACAATAAAATGAAAATAGAAATTGTGCAGGCAGTTGAATCAGACTGAATAAAGCAAAGAAGAAAAGAAAAACAATTGAAGAATGAACTCGAAACAGTAGAGAAATGAAGAAGATGAAGAGTTGGTAAAGAAAAACTAAAGCATCCTATGTATTGTGCCCTATGTGGGTTTTATATCCAATGGGTTTCCCAAAATCCAAGAGAGAGGTATACACATGGTCTCATGTAAGAATAGAGTTTATGCATTCTCATATTCTCATTCATTCATTCAAAATGAAAAATAAAAGAATTTTATGTATTCATACATGCATTTTCATGATATCATTTCATTCAATATACGAAATATGAAAAAATATGCATTCATACATGTATAGTATCATTTGTTCAAATAATGAAAAATAAAAAATAAAAGTTTAAACATATATTTTCACAGTCTCATGCATTCATAAGAAAAAATGAATATAAACTTTCACGCATTCGTTTATGCCTTTTCACAAGTCTTGGTCTCACGTTGTTAGGCGTGACCTTCTGGTGCACGACCCTGTATTTTGAGAGATGATCTTCTCGTCTCTATGGTTGGACAAGATCTATGCTCTAAGTGAAGAATCACAACCCTCTCATCTATGAAAATGACAAGGTCTCAACAGTTTCAGATAATTTATGACCCTCTCGTCTCTGAAAAGGATATGGTCTTAACAATTTCAAATAAATCATGACCCTCTTGTCTCTGAATAGGACAAGGTATTGGTCGTAAATGAAGATTAGTAACCCTCTCGATACAAGGTTTCGATCTTACTTTTTCAGAAAATGACCCTCTCGATACAAGGTCTCTAGTGAAAATACGGTGATTCTCTCGATACAAGATCCCGATGTCATGTTGTTAGGTACGACCCGTTGATTCAAGGTCGTAGTGATGATCCTCTCGATACAAGATCTAAATCTCTAGTGAAGATTCATAACCCTCTCGATACAAGGTTGCGATCTCACAATGTTTGAAAGCCCCTCTCGATACAAGGTCTTATTTTTAGAAGTGAAGATTTGAAGTCATCTCGATACAAGATCTCGATCTCACAAAGTTTGTTTAGGCGTGACCCTCTGATGTAAGGTCTCGACTTTATTGTTTAGAGTGATGATCCTCTCGATACAAGATCTCGATCTCCAGTGAAGACTCGTAACCCTCTCGACATGGTCAAGGTTTCGATCTCACATTTCTTTTCATCAGATTTATTTTTCAGTCAGAAGTGAATATACGACGATCCTCTCGATACATGATCTCAGTCTCACAAGTTTGCTTACAAGTGATGATACGTGACCCTCTCGACATGGTCAAGGTCTCGATCTCACATTTCTTTTCCAGCAATAAATGGCACATGACCCTCTCGTCTTTGTATAAAGTCAAGGTCTCAGCCATGTTTGATGTGTAACCCTCTCGTCCTATGTAGGTTAAGGTTATGACGTCATCCTGAACGAAATCAGTTTGTTTTCGTCTTTACTTATCTTTTACTTTCATGATCTGAAAATTTTAATTTTTAAATTATCTAGTAAAATCTAAATAAAGAGGGGCATTTGTCAACACCCAATTTCGTCCGGATGAAATAAGAAAAATAAAAATTATTTTTTTTACTATTTGCACCATGTTTTTTATTTCTTTATCTACATTTTTTGGCATCACTATTGAGCTTGTGGCCCAAATTTCTATTTTTTGCATTTTTCTCTTTGTTGGATCATTTTACTAACTACATTTTCTTTTATAGGTTTTTGTTGGGTTGAGCCCATTATTATATTTCCTTGCTCATCTTTATTGTTTGGATGTATTGTTTTTCACCATTTACTTTTCATTTTTGGGTCGAGTCCAATCTTGTATTTTTTTTGTTAGTCGTTTGTATTTTTTATTTCTTTTTCTTTACCATTTCAATTTTTTTAGGTATTAATCATGTTAAGCGTAAAAAAAAAAGGAAGAGGAATATGAATTGAATGATAAGTTTAAGTGTATTATATGATTTTTTTTTAATTGCTTTCATAGATTTGGTTAAGGCGTTAAAACCAATTTGAAACTTTCATTATTATTTTTTTGATTTAGTTAGGTAGTAATTAAAAGTAAATAACAGAATTAACGTTGATTATAATTGAATGCATGCATTATTTTTGCTAACCCATTCATCACTTTGCATTTACATATAAAAATAGAACTTGAAATCATTCAAAGGATACAAATACATATCAGTCACATGCATAATTACAATCACAACTAGATCTCAGTACATTCCAATACAAAAATTCCAGAACTGAGAGAATTGAGGAGACACACATATACAAAATTAGAAACAATCAAAACCAGAGTCCATTTTATAGTTCAGTTACAAAGAGTTCATCAGACAGAGATTGACAATTCAAAAATATAAAGAAGCAGAGATTATACAGAGACGCTATCATGAAGATCAAGATTCAAATAAATTGAAATTATAAATAGCCTTTAAATAAATTGAAAACACTCAGAAAAAGTATACAACGTGTGATAATATCTTTGTTGAAAATGGGCAACCACTAAAGCCAATAAAGATTTATGTGAAGAAAACAAGGATCTGAAGCAGAACCTTGAAATTCAAAACACAAATCAAGAAAATGTGAAAAAGGAATTGCTTTTGGTGAGAGAGTTTGGGTAAGATACCCATGAAAGTAGACCAGACGATATACAATGTATTATTAGAAAACACTACACTCATAAAGGTTCTTTCCCAATCTAATATAAGTGGTAAATCTTTGGATCTTATGATAAGAAATTCTAGAAAGTCTCATGATAAAATCGAGATAGGATATGAGGACAAAAAACTCAAAGAAATCAAACAATTTTGATGTATCATAATCTAAACTGTATGTAGGTATATCATTTAATGGTATCCTAAGAATGGAATAGTGGAAGAAAACTAACTAGAGAGGATCCAAAAAGGTGTAGGTACCTAAAATGAAAATAATTCCTCTTTCAAATGTTCTTAACCTAAGAAACAAGACCCATGTCATGGTACCTAGATAGTGGTTGCACATAATATATGATGGGAGGAAAACATATTTTCCACAACCTCTAGATAAAGAGAGGAGTAAAAGTCATTTGGAGGAGGCCAACATGGAAGAGTCATTGAAGGTGGTTAGGTAAGTCTGAAACCTTCTATTTATTATTAATGTTTTATTAGTAGATGGTATGAGGCATAACTTGTTGAGTGTAAGTCAATTGTTTAGCAGTGGGTGTAATATGATGTTTAACAAAGACCAATGTATAGTCAACAATAAAGACTGTACCAGAATGTTTGTTGCTAATAGACAAGATAACCTTTATAAAATTGGTATGGACAAGCGCTCAACTCATAAGGTATCTTATCTTGTTACTGTCAAATAAGATAACTGGATTTGACACAAGAATTGTGGGCATGCTACTTTGAGATTACTCTCAAAATTGCAAAAACACAACCTCATAAGAGGATTTCCATTCACATCATTAAAAGACAATTTTCTTTGTGAGTCATGTGTTAAGTGGAAGCAAGTTAAAAGCTATTTCAAAAGAAAAAATGATATTTCCACCAAAAGACCTCTTTTAGTTGATACACTTGGACCTTTTTGGACCAACAAGAACTTAGTCTATTAGTGGCAAAAGGTATGGTCCAATCATTGTTATATACTAGATGGACATGGGTTAAGTTCTTAAGCCACAAGGATGAGGCTTTTATAGTCTTCTATAAATTCATGGAACATGTTCAAAATGAAAAGGGCTTATCAATTGTGGTTGTCAGAAGTGATCATGGGAGATAATTTGAAAATGAAAACTTTTGAGACCATTGTGGAAACTATGATATAAACCACAATTTTTCCTTCTCTCAAGACACTATAAGAAAATGGTGTTGTTAAGAGAAAGAATTGTGCTTTGCAAGAGATGACTCTCTATCTCAACCCTTAAACGCTTTTAGGCAGAGCCAATTAGTACGACTTGTTGTTTGCAAAACAAAATTTACATTACACCCTTGCTAAAAAATACTCCCTATGAATTGTGAAAGGACAAGAAACCCAACATATCTTATTTCCATCCCTTTGGAATTTAATGTTTCATTCTTAACATAAAAGACAATTTGGGAATGTTTAATTCCAAGAGTGATGAAGGTGGTTACTCTGAAATGTATAAGGTCTATAGAGTTAATAACTCTAGCGAGTTTTTTTTTTTGTTGAAGAAGTTATCCATGTAAGATTTAATGACTTCAAGCTTATAAAGAAATTATCAAAGAAAAACAAATCTTTTGGCTTTGATTTACAGGAACTATATGTTAATTTAACAATATCATACAATTAGACAAAAGGACTAGATGATATGTCCAACACATCAGACAAACTAGAAGAAGAGAAATAACCAATAGGCAGATATTCAATTCCATTGAAGAACCATCTTGTTAATGCCATCATAAAATATCACAAGACATGAGTATCTACAAGGTCGAAGGCAAAGGAAAGGTATAGATTCTATTCAAACCTGTGATCATTTAGCTCATCTAGATGTTATACACATTTTACTTGCATTTGTTGCCTTCAATAAATGAAGTTGTATCAAATGGACATAAAAAGTGTATTCCTTAATAGCTTCATCAAGTAAGAAGTCTACGTGGAACAACCCCCTAGATTTGAGAGTTTTACTTTTCCAGACGATGTTTATAAATTAAGCAAAGCTCTGTATAGACTCAGACAAAGCATGGTATGAACGTCTGAGCACTTTTCTAGTCGAGAATGGTTTTAAATGTGGGAGAGTAGATATTACCTTATTTCACAACAACTATTCTAATGAATTCATTATAGTTCAAATTTATGTTGATGACATTATCTTTAGTGCAACTAATGAGCTTCTTGCCAAGAGTTTTTAAGCCTTATGCAGTTTGAATTAAAAATGAGCATGATGCGAGAACTTCGATACTTCTTAGCATTGCAGATAAAGTAGGAAGATAGTCTAATCTACATACATTAGACAAAGTATGTAAAAGAGTTGTTGAAAAGTTCAACAATGTCAAAAGATAGGCACTCCATTCATTCAACAACATCTCTTGGACTAGAGAAAGAGCCAAATCTAGTGGGCATCATGATCGCAGTCGTTTAATGAGCGAATTAAAAGAATTCTAGTGTTGATCGCCTAAAGTAGTGCTAGACCGTCTAACACCAAAGAGATGATAGTATAGATAAGGGAAAGTTAACCCTAAGTCATCTCCCAATGAATCCAATAGTAAATTCAGACAATCAATATTCAAAACTTATCTGGAATAAAGAAAGTTAGTAATAACAGTAAATTAATGAGGGGAGTTTGAGATTGTTGAGTAGGAAATTAAAATAGATGATATAGAAATAATAAAGAGAATAGGTTGACTCTCAAGTTCTTTCACAACAAATTCTTCCTTGGTTTTCTAAAGATTATTATCCTTCAATTCTCTTCACATAGTTGAACTCAATCAAACAAGCGTCAATCAAATTCAATAGAATCTTATTAGCAAAACAAATGTCTACTAATATATTCCATATCTCACCAAGCGTATACTCAATGAGATGTATATCTTTTACCTCTTGAATAAGAGTACAAGAAATTGATTAAGACTAAGCGAATTAACCAAGAACTCTAACTAAAGAAAAAACAATTGAATTCTCAACAAGCATTCAAAAACAATTACTTTTCCAGAAACATATAATTCAAAAAGACCAATAATATAGAACAAATGTTACAGAGAATGTAAAGAACAAAACTTTATTAAACAGAAACCTCATAATTTATCGTGAAATCACAAGAGAATCAACCCAAAGGAGTTTAGCCCTCCAAAAGGATGACTAAAATACAAAAGAAAATGAAACTAGAGTTTATGTTATGCAGCAGTCTGTGTCCTTCATGCCTTCTCCAACCTCTATTTATAATCTCCTTTTCTTCAAGAAATTAACTCAGAATTAATTCTCAGAAATTGTCTTTGCAATTATCATATGTTTCCTCATGTGCCAAAGATTAATTTTGTAAATATCTTCTTTTTAGTAAATCTTTAGATTTTCCATCTCCCAATTTCTTTTAGATATTTTGTTTCCAAATTCTATTTTAGATACCAGCTCATAATAATTGAATATGCTGCAAAAGATATTGCAGAATATTTGAAGGAGATTTGCTCTAAATTAAGTTAGAATTGCAGAGGATCATTTTCATAGAAAATCTGAATAACATCTTGATAAAAGATTTGATTAGATTTTGAAGTCCATAGAATATCTTCAAATAACCATAAACAGGAAAAGTAAGAGAATGTGCTTAAAATCCAAGTTTAATCAATAATCTCAATTAAGGTCTAATTAAAACAATAAATTTATTTTCAATTACAGTCTAAGAAAGTCAAGATTAAATACTCTAAGTGTGAATAAAAATATACTCATCACAACCCTATGTACATATAAATGGTTAGATTGTTGCTCTATCTTACAACGTCTAAACTTGACATCATGTTGAGCATTTTCTTGTGTGCTCGCTTTCACTCTGAATCAAGGGAAATTCACTGAACTATTGTTAAGAGAATTTTTAGATATTTAAAAAGTTATACTAATCTTGGTTTATGCTACAAAGGAAAAGAAAGTTTCCTTTTGCAGAGTTTCTATTATGCAGAAGACAAAGTGGAAAGGAAAAACACAAGTAGAATTTGCCACTTCATATAAGGTAATCTAATCTTATGAATGAGTAAGAAGCGAGGCACAAAAGTTTTATCCATTGTAAAAATTGAAAAACACAAGTGGAGTTTGTCACTTCATATAAGGTAATCTAATCTCATGGATGAGTAAGAAGCGAGGCACAAAAGTTTTATCCATTGTAAAATTGAATGCATATCAACTGCAACTTGTTGTTCACAACTATTATGGATAAAGAACTAGTTAGAAGACTACAACATCTAAGAGAGTAAAATTCCATCTTTTGTGACAATAGTGTTGTAAATAGTTTATCCAAAAATCCTATTTTGCATTTTAAAGTTAAACACATTGAAATCAAACACCACTTCATAAGAAATCATATACAAATGGCACTATAGATGTACATATGAATGATTAAATTGTTGATATATATACAAAACCTCTTATTGAAAAGAGATTTAATTGACTAAAAACCCTTTTTGACATGACCTTGGTTGAAGAGTAATTGATGAAATGTGTAATGCATTAAACACTTAAAATCTTTTGTGTAGTAGATGATATAGGATTTGGTTTGCATCGGCTGGTGTGTTTAGAATTGGGAGTTTCTTTCTAATATATATTTAATATAGTTTTGTTTTATTCTCCAAAATAATTTGGAGTTTTGAAAAAAAAAAATATATCAGAATTATGTTGCATCCATAAATTTACATCAAAGAATTATGTTCCCAAATGCTAGAAGAAAATGAGCCTATGGTACTTTCATTCCATCATCTAATAATAGGTCCTTTAAGTTCCAGTTGGAATTAAATTCTATCTATATACATATGATCATCAAGTAATAAGGCAAAGATTAGATAGTAATTTAATAACAAACTTTAGATATAAATAATATATTATGATATATATATATATATATATATATATATATATATATATATATATATATAT
>Ga0099825_1003578_pt1 | contig 20660 bp, 8 predicted proteins | sample SiratroredBW_FD_76838 | JGI IMG/M metagenome (GOLD analysis project Ga0099825, IMG submission 76838) | Root nodule microbial communities of legume samples collected from California, USA - Siratro red BW | ecosystem: Host-associated > Plants > Roots > Nodule | place: USA: California | collected... | reverse complement strand
TTTTTTTTTGGTTTACGTCACCTCCTTAAATCACCAAATAAAAAAAAAATAGGGATATCCCCAAACAAAAAAAAAAAAAAAAAAAAAAAAAAAAAAAAAAAAAAAAAAAAAAAAAAAAAAAAAGTAAGAAAGTGAAGAAGTAGTGAGTCGCAAAGGTTAATACGACGAGCAAATTAGCGGAGCCATCGCGAGAAGCAGTTAGAGTGAGGTGCTTGCGGCTAAGCCTCTTGTCCAGAACAGGAATGTTGTTCCGCCCAATAACGTTTGTGCCATCAGATATGGCTAACTTCGGAACTGAACCTTCTTCTTCCTCTAAACTTTGATTCACCGGAATCAGGTATCCCACCTCAGACGGAGACATTAATCTAATCAAATCAAATGCCTCGCGAAGTGACGTGACACACTCACGATCTTTCACAGCCCTCAAACGCTCCCTTCTTCTTTCATCTCAAACTCCAAACACCCAAACACAGCCGAACAACGTTATGCTGGACCTTACTCAAAAGCCCAAACCATTCCTTCAAAAGCCCAAAGCTTTCTAGGACGGCCCATGGCCCATACTTTTCTTAAACGGATTAGGCGAGCCCACTCATGGTGGACACTAGTCTCTATTCTATGAGTGTTCTCAACGCAGATTGGTTCAATTTTGAAAAATAAAATGTCATTTCAACAAAATGTATAAATAATAACATTCTGATTGATTTTGAATGTAATTGATTTCAATCAAAGCAGATCAAGTTTCAATTATTCAAACAGAATCGACTAGAAGGTTTGTTAATTTACTTTTACACAACTTTGAAAAAAAAAATTATAACCAACCAAATAAATTAATACGATGTAAAATCAAATAATAAGTTGAAAGTTGTGATTACATGCATCACCCACTATCTTCAGTTTGGACACTCAAACTCAAACAATGGTGTATATATTTCAAGTAATGACTTGAAATTTGAACAAGATAATAAAAAAAACAAGTGATATATCTTATTCAATATGACATCTAAAATATAAAGGTTGTATTTTTTTGCTTACTTTGTAAGATGATACTATTTGAAATATAATTATAAAAAAGCAAAATTAATAACACCCTAAAGGTCATATCATTTTGAAATGTTTTATGTCAATCATATTTCAATAATTTATGTCAATCATGTTACAATAATTTTTCAAAACTTATTAAAATTTATTCGTCTTCATTAATACGGGACTAAAGTTTTCATGCTTTAACAATTTCAAATTTTAAATTTAGAGAAATTGTGTATATAATTATATCCAAATATCAATAATATTTAATTATATTGTAAATAAGTTATAATCAATATTATTAGTTGTGTACATCTACTTGTCCAAATATTTTAAAATAATATTTAAGTACATTTTAAATAAGTTATTATCAATGTAATTAGCTAGTAATGATACTAAATATATAAATACCAAATATATGAAGTACCAACTTAATATTTTCTTATTTTATGTGAATCACGACGACCCCTACATAATAATTATGTTATGACCATTGCATCTTTTACTTTAGAAACTTAGTGTGGATATAATCAAAATTTCATATCACTAGTAGTAGGTTCAATCATCTCCACTTTAATACTCTTTATTAATTCATTTATATTGCCAAAGTCATTATATAAAGTTTTAGTTTACTCTGTGTACCATATTACATATTATTTTTATCCTATTTTTATTACAACTTTTGTTTCAACTTGGTTTTGTAAATCTCACACTGTAATTAATGTTTTATTTGATAGTGGAAAAAAACATATATTTATAAGATAGAAATATATTATTTTATTCTTATGATCCAACGTGTCTTAATTTTTTTTACGTCATATTAGTATATTTCAATAAAAATATCTTATAAAACTCAAGTCTTAAATTTATTTACTTGTATGATTATCAAAACATAGGGATTTCACTATTTTTTTTTCATGCATCATTAACATTAATTTTTTTCTCAATAAAATAAAGTTTCAGCACTCTACCTCATTAAATATCCAACCATAAATATTCAAATTCTAACACACAGAAATTATAAAATCAAATTTATTCTTTACTCATTGATCATCAAAATAAATGAACCTTTATTTAATTTTTGTTCATGTATTCTAAACATTAGTTCTTCCTTCAATGAAATCCTTAACTCAACTATTACAGCTTCAAAACTCCACTTTATTAAATACCCCACTATAAATATTCAAATTCTGGTCTAAAAAAGTTATAAAACTAATTTTTTTTTGTAATTATTAAAGATTTTGTTATGTACCTTTTTGTTCATACTTCATGATAGGAGTGTTGATGTTGTTGAGTTTAATCTGATTTCTCATTAAATAGTCACCAAAATCAAACATAAAAATGAATTAAAGTTTAATTTGGTTTTAGTTTAATATAAAATCCAAATAAAACAAAGCTAATGCTTTGTGGTTCAGATGTTTTTTTTTTTTTTTTTTTTTTTTACTTTAAAATTGTAAACATTTTCCGATGAAAAAAAACGTCAAATTGATAAACATCTCTAATTTTTTTACAATGATTCTTACTGTATTGGAAATTTTAATTTTGGCTTTTACTTGTAAATAATTTAACAATTTTATAATAAAAGATTACAATACAAATTATTTACAATGTTTTAGTAAATATAAATACACTGACTTATCTATCTGCATCTATAAGTTATTAACTAACTTTAAATATATAATATTATGTTAATATAATAAACCATTTCACTCAGTTTTCTTATTTTAATACGAAATTCGAGGTATAATGTTCAATTAAAAAAATCTAAAAAGTATAAATAAAAAAATTTCATTGAATTTTATTTATTTTTTAATCGAACACTGTACTCTATAGATTAAACATGTATTTTTCTCTGTCTATCTCAATAATTGATTTGATATTTTAGAAGATTAAATTAAAACATTAAACAATAAAGCGGTAGGGTTGGAATGATTTTTCTGGAAGATAGATTTTACTGTAAATAGCATGTTTGATTTAAGCTAGCAATGGATGCAGAATTGACAACACCAGAAATGAGCAGTGATAAGGAAAGAGAAAAGGGAATCTCCTCACTACTCATTGCTCATAATCATTGCGGACATATATACATACAAACTAAGATGAATAAATCAATCTACCCCATCACTTTTTTTCCTTTTCTCAAAATCATGCTGCTATGCTAGGTCACTATAAACAGAAAATAAACACTAATTATTGAAATGAAGCAATAATTCTATTTCTAAGAAACCAACAAATTCAAATTGGATTGAGATCGACAAGATTAGCTTTTTTTTTTTGTCATTTTTTATTTCGTAAGAGATATATTGATAAAATGATTTCTAACTAATTTTATGCCAAAAAAGGTATGAAACATAGAGTTCGATTTTTTGTTGATTTTTTTCAAAATTTATAATTTTTTATATCTTTTTCTTTACTGGTTTAAATAAATGAAAAAAAATTATTTTCATACACATAAATAATACATTTTAGAATATATTTTTTAAAAATAAAAAATTGAAAAAAAACTAAAGAAATTGTTAAGTACGAGTAAATTGTGTTTTTCGAATTGGTTTTTCATTAAAAAGTTGTGTTTTAAATTCTAGATTTTTGTTTTTATATATATATATATATATATATATAATTGATTAAATGATATTCTACAACAATATTTAATTATTGTAGATTTGGATTTTATATTCTATATTGATGAGAGAATCGACGTGATATTATTTTCTTAATAATAAGAGATAGCTTTTTTCTCTTATTGTTTCTCATAATTGCCCCATTAACACTCAAACAAATCTAAATAAAAATTAAATTAAATCAACAAACAACCACCCTCCACCATCCAACCAGTTAGTTAAACTTGAATTTCATATTCAAAACATCTTTTATGAGAAAATGTTTTAAATGTCGATAAGCATAATAAATTAGTTATTTTTTTCATACGATCACACTTTTATTTATTTTTATCTCATTTTTTTATTGGTAGGTACAATTGAGAGATTAATTTGTTCTACAAGTAAGATAATATATGTCTATATTTATTCTACTATTATATTCTAAATTAATTTATTGAGTATTATTAAATTATTAGTTCATTTTGGTTAGTGTAATCACGTTTTATATTATTCATGTTGGTCAGTCATATTGTACATAATAATATATATTAGTTTATCAATACTATGTTATTTCTAAAATGAATTACTCGCCAAAACCATAGTTGGAGAAATAATAAGTGCTCACAAAAATTTAGGCCTTTATCTCACGAAATAAAAAGATCAAGTGAGAAAATTTAAATAAGATAACAACTCCAAACATATAAAGTAATGAAATTTCAATTTCATAATATTACAATATATTTAAACTAATAACTGACTTAAACATTATAATATTTATAAGGACCGACCGAAAATAAAAATATGAGGAGAATCATAAAGAATAATAGTAAAATAGTATGTATGTCCGATAAAAGACTTAAGTAATTATGTAAGTTAATTAAATGTATAATAACATTTATATGATTATTATAATTTAAATATTTGTGTCTTTCTATTGAGAAAAAATTTCTTTTTGTGTAAACTGTTTTTTATTCATAGAAAGTAGCAATAACTATATTTTAGTTTTAACATTGTGTTTACAAGATAAATTTATTAATGTATAAAATTTATTAGTTTCTACTATAAAGTATTAGTTATGTCGATGATTAGACATATTTACGTGATTAGTAAAATTAAATTTGGTTAATGATTAGGAATGTTTCACCTCATAATAATTAGGTTCTTAAATTATAAATATGTAATTCATAGCTATACAATTCAAAAGATTAATATAAGATTTAATCTTTTCACCTAAGATGTTCGCTTTAAACTTGTGTACGAATAATAATAAAAAAATCCATAAAAATATAGTGAATTAGGTATTAAATTAATTATCGTCCAATAAATACTTGATCCCTAAATCTTAAACTCTGATGTGTTTGAATAAAAATAATGTTAGAGCTAGTTGACATATACTAAATGGCATTTGATAAACTTTATCTGCTATTGCATTATTATACAGGAAAATCTAAAATCATAAAAATAATGGAAACAAAGTTCACCCAAAGATGTAACTTATGGTCAAAGACTCCATAACAAAACCTGGTTCAATAAAAAATAACGTAATTAATTTTTTTATCCTTCAGAGCAAATAGTTATTTTTTATCATTACTATTTTAAAATATACTTCATATAAAGGTTATAATTTATTAGCTTAAAAAATAAAATACATTTCTTTTCCCGAAGAGATGCATAAATTACTATTTTGATACATGTTATATTTCAATCGATTTTAATATAAACTAACAACTGATTTTAATATCAACAATGGTAAGAATGTATTCCATATTATTTCTCTCTCTTTCTTTTGGTAATTTTTTTTAACAGTCAAAAATAAATAAAATTATAACTACTTAGGTATTTATTCTTTCATACTTTATTTCATGCATTTCTATGAAGTATAAAACTATAAAAATACTCTTAATCATTACCATAATTTTTTTAATATCTTGTATATTGATGAAAGCTCTTTTTTTCTCAATAATAACTTTTAAATTATATAATCCGTCAATGATTATTGTATTTCACAATTTAAAAATGTATTATATGTAAAAAAAAATTCAGAGTAATTTAAAATATATTTTTGAATTAAAGAATTTAAAAGTTTTTTTTTATATAAAAATTAACTTTAAAATTGTATAATCTAAAAGTTTTTCATATAAAAAATGACTTATGAATTATGTAATTTATAAAAAAAAAATTCAGATTTCATAATTTAAAAACTTTTTTATTGTGAATCTAGAATATAATAAAAATATTTTCAAATACTCAGTCTAAAAAGTTTATAAATTAAAAAAAAAAACATTAGACCAAAAAGACAAAGGAAAGATATTCATATTTTTGAGGTGCACAAAAAGATATGAGGTGTGAAAAGAAATCCCCGTAAAAGTCATGTCCAATTTTTTGTTCTCCTATGTTTTTTACCCGTATGCCACTTCGCAAACATTATAATTACAATACTATTATATTTTAAATTCATATAAAAGAGTAGCCTTCTAACTCATAAACAGCTCGATCTCAAAATAATTGTACAAAATATATTTTTTTAGTTAACTTCAATAATTGTTTTAAACATTAAAAATAACTGCACACCAAACTAATTGAGTTTTTCTCTAGTCACCAATAACTAATTAAATACCAAATATTGATTTTTTGAGTAAATAGATGAAATAACGTTTTCTTTTAGGTAGATATATGAAATAATGTTTTTAATGCTCATATTGATTTTGAAATATTAATTAATTAATATTGATATCGTATTTTAATTCATAGAATTCATATTAAAAAACTATAATTAGTTATATATCTAAAAAATAACTTTGAAAAGATTTTCTTACATTAAAATAATATTAATATTTTTTTAAAGAGATAAAGGTCTACCTTTTATGGTACGTTTACTTGGAGGGGTGAAAATAAAAATAAGGATAATAAAAATAAATGAATTTGTTTAATAAGGTGATATATAAAAGAGACCATTTCTATCAGTATTAATTTTATTTATAACTATTTTCTCTATTTTTTTATTCACATATATTATTTTAATGGGTCTATTTTTGTCTTCCATCAAAGGATGATTAATGAAGAAAAGTGAGTGAAAGAATTTGAAATTGAGAGCAAGGGGAGAAGCACCAACAATGCACATGAAGGAATTGGAAAAGTGTCTGCGGCTGAATTATGGGTGGTGGGTATGACAAAAGGACCACATTGATTGGTATTAATTCTAGAAAGTGAAATCATTGTTTTTTAAGGCCTCATAATCATTGAGGTGCTGCAAGAGGCCCATTCTTTGGTCATCCCAAACTCTCCTACTGTGTTATTCAACTTATATATTAGAAAATTAAAACTGAAAAAACTTATTATAACTTTTAAATAAATTAAAATTTAAAATACTTTACTTCTACTTCATTTTAAAAATCTTACACATATAGACACAAGGTTTTATAAAAAATTAAAAATTAATTTAAATATTTCAACAAAAATAAAAATATCATTCACTTTTACTTATTACATGCATCACATATCACTTTTCTTCAAGCTATTTAAACTAAAAGTATATACTTAATCTTATAGTCTGAGTAAGAGGATTAGGGTATAATTATCCTTAATCCTTTATGTATAATTTTTTAAGTAACTGTCACAATAATATTTGAGTACTTTATTTAGGATGTTCACCAATTATAAGCATTTGAAATAAATAGTAGATGATTTTGCTGTATATGACAATATTTTTTTATAGGAATAAAAATATATTTTTCTATTCTTAAATGTCTTGAAAGAAAAAGGAAATAAATATTGATATGTAATACTTTTATAAATTTTGTATAGGGAGAATCTAACTTCTCTTATATATATATAATATTTATATATAGTCTCTTTTATATATATTTATATATAGAGATAGTACATAGATCGATACATATAGAAATGTAGATAGAGAAAGAAATAAATAGAGAGATGATGATGATGGAATCAATGAACTTAATTTTTTTAACTTAATATTTAGATCTTACCAATTTTGTTAATATATGTTCAGTGTACTACTAAAAGAAATTCTCCTTACTAATTCAATTCAATCAGAGAATTTACTTTCAAAGGAAAAGTCTTCAGGAGATTAAGTTCCTTTCTTTCTAATTTTTTATTTATAATAAAAGTATGTGACATTTGACTCAAACTTTCTTTTTTTAAAGAAGACAAACTAAAAAAAGTTAATAATTCTGTTAATGGCATTGAAACATTAAGAGTCCCTTTATCAGAAGAAAAAAACTGAGAAAAGAACAAGAATAATGGTTAGACAATGATTTGATAGATCTGTTGAGAACAGAAATGAAATTTTGATAAATTTATTAATTATTTTTCAATCCACTCTTAAAGTAATATAAAAATAAATTTTTATATTTATAAAATAAAAAGAAAGATGAAAGATAAAATAATAATTGTTAGATGTAAAATTTTATTAGTTGTTCAAATATTATAATATTAATAGAATATGAGATAACAGTGAGTGAATATATAAATATTACTTACTCTTAAAATTTTGAACCTGTAAACAAAAGTCTTTATAATCGAATAAGGGAGCTAGTAATTAATTATATGTGTTCTAAAATTGATTTTGATGTTGTTAAAATAAACAAGGTTGAAGAATTTCTTTCTGATTATAATGGATCACGGTTTCTAATATATAATAAACCTATTTTTTGCATTATAATAACTAATAATATAATAATAAATAAATTAATGATAATAAATGTTCTTTCTACTCATTTATTTTTAACTAAATCTGTTTTTCTTTTTTCAATTTTGTTTACATTTGTTTCTCTTTTAGTCCCACTTCTTTCTTCTTCATCGAACACAAAATCTTAAAAACTTCAAAGAAAGTAATAAACTAATTTATGTAAGAGGTAAGGAAAGATTGAATACAACATAACTTAAATCAATTTATTTAAAAGGAATAAATATTTAAATAATGAACAATCACGAAAAATAAATTTGAGATTAAAGTAGTATTGATAGTCTTCTCATTATAGAATTCTAATAGTTTCTTTTGTTCATTATTTGTATTCTATTACTTATTTCTTTTATAAACCTTTAATTTTTTTTATTATTCTTATTGTAAGAATGAAAATGGTCAGAGGACCTGTAGAGTAGTAAAGGTCTCAATGCATCACAATCCTTTTAATATGATTATGAAATCTTTAACTAATGAAAAGTTCTTTCTATTTAGATCTAATTTAGTTGATAGGTGATTAAATTTGGGATTAGAGGTAATGAGTGTTTTATTACTCACAAGATTTGTGCTGAACCAAAATAGAGATTTGTGAAAATTTGGTTCAATAAAATTTATGTCTAAAGGTTCATATACTGTCTAGAAACACTAAAGCATCTAAGTTTGGTAGATAATTTATTTACATCTGGTTAGAGCACATGGTGATACAAGACTTATTTATGTTGAGTAAAGCTTTTGACTATATTATTTGCTACATTAATTTGATTTTTGTAGTTAACATTTTCAATTCCTAACTAGATTACTATGTACATGATTTTACATGAGACATCTTTTATAAGTTAGTCAGATAAGTTTAATTATATAAATAGAATCTTATAAATAAAAAGTTCATCAGTAAGATAAACTTTTTATTGTAATTTTATATTCTTTTTAATAAATTTCTAATTGTGAATGTAGTGTGAATTTCAATTAAATCACATATTTTTTTTATGTATTCTTAGTTTATTTTTTCCTACTTAACTTCTTTATGTTCTTGCAATTTTTTTTATGAGGGGTGAAATATCTAATAAATTTGTATCTATTCACTTACCATGTAGATGGACACCACATACTTCATGTATTTAAGTAACATTCTACTTCTAAATACAGAAATACACAAGTCGTTATGCATAGTCTCGAAGGGCCTTTTGTTGTGATTCACAAGAGAACCACTTGCCCTCTCCATCGTACACAGATTCATTAATGCATAACTATAGTCATAGTTGTGTCGCTTCACTTGAATAAGTGTGCGTGAGTATATATATTCGGGTAGTTATCACTCATTGTATCGACCCAGTTCTCATCTCATTAATCATTACATATAATAAATAGGGTCTGATATATGTGGCTTTGGGATCAAATTCAATACACCAAACCAAACATATATAATTCTTTGTAGCGTTGATTTATTACCACCTCATAGATTCCCTGTCCCCGTTGCAAATTTCATTATTTGCTTACTAACTATTTTATTTATCATCAATAGATAAGTGGTGACTTGGTGTGTCTGTGAACGCATAAACTTTCAAACTTGCAAGTTTCAACTAATTGGAAATTATGTCAAAAATAGTCTCTAAACCATTTTTTAAATTAATTAATAGTTTTAAGAGTCCATTTATACTTTACATTTTACTCATAATATATATGTTTTCTGACTTAAATATCAATGTTTATCTTGGGGGCAGTTGCTACGTACCCTTTGGAGGGTTATGCCTGTGGGGATTATTATTTATTTTCCCGAGGAAACGTGAATAACCAATTGCAGCCATGTTTGTGACCAACCAAAAGGTCTGGTTTCTTTTCCAAAAAATCAAACATACCTGGTCACTGTCGATTGAGATAAAGGTAGAGGTAGTTATACTATATTATGAAAAGTGATTAAGAAACAGGGAAATGGCAAAATGAAAAGATATTTTTGATGGTTTGGAGGAGGTGTGCCACGGATCCTACACTGCGGATTGTGGTGTCCTTTCGAATAAGCAATGAACATGCACACATGCCCTTGCCTCAACCTCTGGTCTTGGTGAAGTGGAAATTGTGACCCTATAGATAGAGACATGTTTGTGTGCCGACATGGATTTTGTGAATAGGGTTAGGTCCTTTTACTCCACTTGTCATCCATCTCACATGTGCCATTCTGTCAATTCATTACCTTTGCTTCACTTTTACACTCAGTAATAATAAACAAAAATTGCCACACAGTAATTGGGTGAATCTGAGACAGTAGAAAATATATAAAAAAAAAGTAAACTTTAAATATATATGAAACAATATATTAAATATTTCTTTATAATTATGTTATTATATTATATAACATAATTATAATCAGTGATGTTATATAATGTAATCCATTATCAACCTATAATTTAGTTTGAGAGTTGGCGAAGGTATCCTCTGGAGCAATCCCTCGATGACGTTCTTCAACCAGCAACATATCTAAACACAAACAGACCGCCATTTTTGTTCAGCAATAACAGTAATCTCCAAGAAACAAAACACAGCATAATATGAATAGAGTATGGTTCTCATTCGTCCAAGTCTCTCCATTTCCATCTCCACTCTTCATTTTTCTGATCGGCATCGTGTTACATCAAAGAGAGACAATTCATGATTAAGCAATAGACAAATGGCTTGATTTTCAAAGAAATTGACAACATCTAATCATCTATCACACTATACACAGTTGATACTGAGAATTTTTTTTTCCCTTAGAATGTGAAAGGAATAAATATTGACGTAAAATTACATATATATTGCCATTTAAATCCCACAATAGCTAGACACACCAAAGTAAAACTAAACATATCACTTGCAACATGTACCATAAAAATTTATCCAAAACCAAAAATGTTCTTAATAAAATAAGACTTACTTCTAATCTTAACAACATTTATTTTTTTGTAATAAGGAAAATATTTATAATTTTTGTAGACTTCTTACAACAGAAATGACGTTACTTCGTATGACAATAATTTCTCTCATTTATTTTGTCTTCGTTGAATCTCATCAAAGATAATTTGGATTCTAACAAAGTATTCATCAAACTCATTAAACTTAGATAAGCTATAAAAGAAAATATATATGAAGGGTAGAATAAATAAATATTAGTTAAAGTATTATCAAAGGTGGATAGTAATGTAGACTAATTGACATCATCATCTCATTTCATATATTTAGGGTAATTTATGTGATATGACATCATACATATAATGATATATTAACTATATTATTCGAGAAAAATCTCCCTAACACTAATATCCAACGATCATGTTAGTTCACTTTACTTTTTTTATGATGTAATTTTATTTATCTAAAATTTGTCATTGTTTCTAATAATACGATACGTCACAGTAGCGTGACTAAGCCCAACCACAACTTTCTTATATTAGTATGTTGAGTTTTTTTATTATGGTCAACAATTTAATGTTGGTTAGTCGACTCAGTTCGACCTTCAACAACATTGATGTTCATCTCCACCTCTTTTTGTCCATTACTCTCTGTAAAGACCTAGAAAACAAACAAGAAGACCACCTTGTAATACTTCCTCTAATAAACAAATTACTTTTATGTGATGTAACAATATTCATATTGTAATTTAATTTTTAATTGCAATTTGCATTATTAAGTTCCCCTCTTTCTTTGTTTGGCAGTCAAATTTATAAGTTCAATTTTTTCCAATTTTTCATGATTTAGTTACTAATTTCTACACTTTTAATATATTTGTTTTTGCTATAATTTCTAAAAAATTACCTAATAGTCTTATTTATTTTCCAATTGTACAATATTAATTTTTAATTTCACAATTAATATTTTCATATAAAATTTATACTAAAATATCAAACTCATTTTTTTGTAAATAATGCAGAAGTCTTGTAAAAGGTATACGACTTCAGCTCAGTATAAAAACAATTAAAGTTATGCTAGTATGACATAACTTAATTTAAAATTAGAAAAAAACAAATTTTGATTAATATATTAATCAAGTTGTTTAAGTTAAACATAAATTGTTCTCTCTATCAAAATCGTTTGACATAATTTTATTTTTGCAAATCTAAAGGCCTGCCACAAAAATTATCAATATGGATAAATTTTTAAAAATCTATCAATTTTAGTATTTTGTTGGAAAATTTTTACCATTTGGGTTAAAAAACCAAAGGTTTTCTATATACTTACACGGTACATTTGAAAATATTAACATTGAAGTTGACACGAAAATTGCAAAACAGAAGTGTAGGTTCCGAAAATAGGATTCCTTTTATGTCAACCGTGCGAAAAAGTAATAGGACTGTGTTGCTACTAGATAAATTGCGGAAAGAAAAAGAGATTCGGATTGATGAGAAAGTGTGATCGAGATGGTGAATATTGAGAGAGAAAAGTTGATAGTGGCACTTTCTATTCCTATATCTTTTGAAAGAAAAATAAAAGAAATTAAAAGTTAAAGAAAGTATGAGCTTAAACATTTCGGTGGTTGTTAGGATTAATTTTTAATCATTGACTTTATTTATAGGCAACAATATAAGTTGGGAGAGAAAAGAGGTGAGTGAGTGTTGGAGCAGGGATGGTTTGAAGACTAGTTTCAGAGATATAGTGTTTTGGAATAGTAATGGAAGCCAGTTTTCAGAAGTGGTGGGATTCCCTTACTTAGTCTAAACATGTTCTCATCGTTCACTAACCCCATCTTAAATATAAAAAGAATCATACACCTTTCTTCTCCTTTAATAATTTCGACACCACAACTTCCTTATCAGATTTTTTTTCCTTTCATTCCTCCGAAATCAACCTATTCCACTTTTTCCCCACCATTCTTCCATCGGTCTCATATATTTACTTACTCGATCGCTCAAATAGTAATTCCTTTTCATAAACTCGCGTCAATCACAGTGAGTATATATTTCATTCAAATTTTATTTTACTATGCAAAAATTACAAAAAGACAACATTTCATGTCCCGCTACGTCAATAAGGAGTAATTTCTCCACCGTTGTCAAAGGAGTTTTTACCTTTTGTTTTTACCCTATCTCTTTTTTATCCATGCACCCAAAAGTGGGGTGTTTTCTTTACTTTTACGTGTGAACCTGTTCTGACTATTTTTACAAACTAACAAGTAAAACGGGGACTTGGTGGGGCAGGACATGCAAGTCGACCGATTTGTGACCCATAGGATCCATCCAATTCTTAATGTTTCCTTTACTTTTGTGTACTCTTCAAATGAAGTAAGTTGGCATGATTTTGTATACTTTAAAAGGAAAACAAAACGTAAAAAGAAAATAAAAAAAGAAAAGAAAAGAAAAGAAAGAGAGGGAGACAGTAGATATATTTTCTCTGATAGAGCCATGCGCCGCGTGGTCTTCTCTTCAGCATAGGCTTTCAATTATCTAAGTGTCCTTCGTATTAATGTTCACAATAATTGATACACTTGTTGCCTATAAATTATCAGCTTTTTCCACCAATCTTGCCATACCAAATTCTTTCTTACACACTGAACCGGAGCTTACTTAAACCTACTATTCTTCTTCTGTAAGTAACCCCCTTCTCTTCCTTATACTTTCCTACTTTTCACTTTGTTTCCTAAATACCATGTGACAGCCCATAGTTCCAACCTAAATTGTCAAGGCTAGAAGCAGAGCAGGTTTATTTCCTCAGAAATAAGACGTTATCGTTATTTATATAACAAGTTTCTGTGATTCACGTGTTTAAATTCTGCCCAACATGCTAGTGTCAATTTATTTAATTATTTGTTTGCCAGCGAGGTTTATTTTTCAGTGACCTTTAACATGTATGACATCTGAAACTCTAGACGTCATGCATGTAAAACCTTTATTTTCTACCAGCTTTACATTAGAATTCATCGTAAGCTGTACTTTGGTATCACATGCTGCTTACAAATTGTCTGCGGAACCTGTAACATTAATGCAGTAGTCCGGCACATCTGATGGAACTTGAAGCTTAGCCAAAACACAAAGGACTCAGCTGATAGCTTCTAATAAATCCTCAACCAGGTATCCAATTTACCTACTCCGCAGATATTTTATTTATTATTTTGATAAAATCTTCAACCTGACCTATAATTAATAAAACTTTTAACTTCAAAAGTCAACGGATGGAGCAACAATTCTTGACTACCTCAGTCTGGCCGATAATTTTATTTAGATGGGACCATGTGAATCGGTCAACTGACTAACTGAGAAGTAAGATGTAATTAGTCTCTTGTGTGTGAATAAGTATATATTGCGTGCCACCCATGATCTTCTTCCCAGTGTAAAAAAATTATACGAACAAAGTTTTCTTACTTGATCTGCTAAAAGTTATGATCTTTTTGACCAATTAACAGTTTTCATCATTATCTTCTTCTTATAAGCAATTTGGGCATTAAGAAATACTAGTCAAGTACTTTTACCATGGGTTATTCTGGTTTATATATATAAACAAACCCAATAGCGGAGTGAGCGATAATATAAAGTTGAAGGATACAGACATTTCCAATTAGCCACAAATTTAACATGTTATGGAAAAATCCGAATCCATTGATTATAAACACAAAGAGAGGTTTGATGTTACCGTGCCTTGTCGAAGTTTCTTTTTAACGCTTCCATGGAGACGCAAGTCTTTATTCCTATCCTAGATATAAAATACACGCGTCTCAAATGTTGCTAACCAGAAGCCAACGCACATTAAATATTAGTTTCTTTCCTTGTATTTTTGGATTTAGGGTTTTAGGATGATAAGAAAAGTGTATTTTCGGATGCATTTGACTTATCTAGTTGATATACCAAATTGGGTTGATTAATTCTGCTGATTTATTAGAAATTGCTTTTGATCGATTCGTTAAAGTACCGGCTGTGATGGATTATTATTTTCTGTTTGAAATTTTAGTACTTAATATTATTGTTTTTTGGGTTGGAAATGTTTTATTACAGTCTGAGCTTGTCTTTTAATTTAACTTGTATTTAAATAGCTTTTCGTAAATGGGTTGAATCACCTCTTTATATTTTTCTATTCCATATATTATTTTACCGATTTAAAAAAGGTTTGTTTCGTTGTACTCTCATCTTTTGGAAATTGGACCATGCATATCATGTTTCGCTGTAGAACACCCAAGTTGTTAAAAGGATTTTTTTTTTCTTCAAATTTGTTCGAGAAGTTTTTGGAAAAATATACTGTCTACTTAATCTTGAACATACAGATTGTTTTTGAAAGTGAGAACCTTGGATATATATCCAACCCCTATATATATATATATATGTATATGTATATGTATAGACACACACGGATTCTACAGCTAAAAGTGGGTCTCCATGCCCCTCCAAAGGAGAGTGTAGATTCTATGATGAAATCTTAGTTATAGAAATAACTGATTTATAATAATAAAATAAAATATAACTAAAGAAAAATTAATTAAGGTCCTTGGATGATGACGGTAGAACCTTGCAATTACTTTTTAAATGCAAGGAATCTTGTACCGTCCAAACATCACCCCTTAGCATATGCTCGTCTGAATGGAATAAATTCGAAGGTAGTTTTTTTTTCTTTTTTTTTCTTAAATTAAATCAGTTTAAAATACTATAATATTTTTTTTTTTTAAGTTTGGAGAAAGAGAGGGAAAGCGACATATGCATCAATGATTGAAAGATTGCATATAAATGAGATGTATGCATGAAAAAGATGTATAAAAGCATTAAAATAAGAAGAAAAATTGCACATAAACATAGGAGATGTTAAAGAATATGAGGAAACAGTTAAACAAATAGTTAGAGCAAGTGTTATACGAAAGAAACACAATCTAGCAAGGGGTTAATCGTTGCATCATTGTCCTTGCTATGACTTTCCAGAAGTTAGTGAGAAGATTAAGTAAATAAGAATAGACTTGAATAGTTCCGTCTTACAAACAAATAGTTGCTTCGAATCGATGATCCGTGGGGGCCTGAAATTAAAACGAAGGGGTGTTGTTTTTACCACGAAAATAGGTATATTTATATGTGTATTGAGTTAGAATTTAGCAGTGTGAAAGAAAGATATAAGAATAAAGTAAATGAATGGATCTGTCTGAAGAAAAAGACATGAAGCGAGCTTTGTCTCCAAAGTCTAAAGCGTTTTCATCGAAGGCGAAATAAACAGAAGAAAGAAAGCAACCAAAAATCACTTGTCCTTATCTCTTTTTGGTGTTCATCAGAGAAACCTCCACTCGTTTACTTTTGTTTTGACATCCCCTCTTTTCTATCAGAATGGATTCCGTTTCGGACCCACCCTTTCACGAGGCATACAAGATCCTATTTGACAAGACCCGAAACAGCATTCAAGAGAATAATGCTTTCGATAACGATTTTCTGGTGGCCGAGGAATGCGAGCTTCCGGTGATTGACCTCAGCCGTTTAGAGGAGAGTGACGAGACTGTGAGGGAAGAGTGCAAGTCCCATATAGCTAGGGCTTCACAGGAGTGGGGTTTCTTCCAGGTGGTGAACCATGGTATTTCCAGTGATATTTTCAGCAGGTTGAGATGTGAGCAAGAGAAGGTCTTTAGACAACCCTTTGAAAAGAAGACCAAAGAGGACAAGTTCTTGAACTTCTCCGCCGGAAGCTACCGTTGGGGAGCACCCACTGCCACATGCATTAGACAGTTATCTTGGTCAGAAGCCTTTCATATTCCTCTAACCGATATACTAGGATCCTCTCGATCAAACTCTCTTAGGTACGTCTCTTCACTCACTACTCACTACTATATGTGCTATTCAGTCATCTTTTTCTTACTGCTTGCATTCTTATTTGCATTCTTTCTATTATGTCTATTCGTGCCTCTCTATATCAATCCAAATATGTAAATTTCACTTTTCCAGAAGCTGTTCTATGCAAGTTTAATTCATAGTGATGTAGTTACTCGTGTTATGTGCACCATTAATTTTCAGAACTTTCTTCGGTAGATAAAAATTAACTTTTGAAAACAATAAAAAATATTTGTTATTTATTTCGGCAAGAGGACTTTAGAGCACTACATATATTCCGAAATTCTTTTATGGGAGCCAAACAATTTGTTTTCAAATAGAGTGAAAATATGAAGTATTTTAGGATGGGGAATAAACATGTTATTTAATGCTTTTAAGTTATGACATGGATCCAAATTTTATTATTTTTTCTTCTAATTCAAAAAATTGAATTGCTTGTTATATGAATATCAGTGAAAACTATGGGTGCATTTAATACCCTAGAGTAATGGAAGGTGTCATGCAGTTGAATGCCATTTTAATTATATATAATATTCAGTAATGTTTAGTTTCAGTCTGCCAAGCATTTATTTGGTGTGAATGAAGTGTGGACATATCAAGACCTATAGCTTCTTCTCTTTCTAGATTTTTCATAAACAAAAGCTGAAATTTTCATTTGGCCCCGTTAAAACCTGAGCTCTGTGTCATTCTTAAAGAGCAGCAGATCTTTTTGCTTTTCACACAGCAAATTACACAGGTCGAATCCATGTTTTGTCAACTTCTTCCTCCACCGCCATTGCTCAGTTCGGTCATGTGTTGACTTGCTTTATTCTCTTATTAATCAGTTCCATGCATTTTATAATAATCTACAGTCTAAACCCACATGACGCAGACATTGCTTTCTTCCTTGCCCCGAACTTGTTCACACAGTTTCGGTATATATGCACATGGTTCCTACTTTTATGGTTCCCCTGACCAACACATTCCGTAGTTTCTCACGTGAATGTTGCCAATCAGCTGGAGCCGAAAACTCTAGAGTCATGGAAGACTGACGACATCATTCCATCAATTCTTGACTCCATTAAAACAATACTATATAAAGATATTGTTATATTATATGGTCATACCTTAACATTCACCTTTATTACTTTATTACTATAGGCAAGACAAGTGTAAGAAATCAATTAACCGTGACTGATGAATTTATTTGGATGCATATATGTTTGCAGTTCTACAATTGAACAGTTTGCTACAACAGTTTCGAGCCTTGCACAAACATTAGCCGACATACTGGCGGAGAAAACGGGTCACAAGTCAAGCTTCTTTAAGGAGAATTGTTTGCCTAACACATGCTATCTTCGACTGAACCGATATCCTCCATGCCCTACTGCTTTTGGGATTCACGGTCTCATGCCACACACTGACAGTGACTTTCTCACCATATTATATCAGGATCAGGTTGGGGGTTTGCAATTGGTCAAAGACAGAAAGTGGATCGCAGTTAAACCAAACCCCGATGCCCTTATAATCAACATTGGTGACTTGTTCCAGGTATTTAGTTATTTCCTAGAATAATCATATTCTTTGGTCTGGTTTTTGGTTAACTAACGTTAGGCCATGCTATATATAGGCATGGAGCAACGGGGTGTATAAGAGCGTGGAGCATCGCGTTATGACCAACCCGAAACTAGAGCGGTTCTCTATGGCGTATTTCTTGTGCCCTTCAGATGACACTGTGATAGAGAGCTGCAGAGAGCCCTCTATTTACAGGAAATTCAGCTTTCGAGAGTATAGAAAACAAGTTAGGGATGATGTTCAGAAGTTGGGTTCCAAAATAGGCTTGCCTAGGTTTCTCACACACGAAGGAACTTCGAACATAGCAAGTGCATAATTATGATTATGATGATGGGCATAGTAAGTGTTGAAAGATGTTGTAGGTTATATTACGTTGTATGAGTGTAGGTTTGGGTTAGCAATAAAAATTTGCAGAGTGTGTCAGTATGGTAGCTGGTTTCAGTCTGCATGTTTGATGCTGTCTCATTATGTCTGCTGTTGAGCTACAAGCTGTAATATATATACCACAACTACAATTTCTATTTATTACATGCTCACTGCAGAGGGAGCCATTCCCATTCATGGAATATTGGCTATTATTCCATTTCCGAACATCATACTTGTTTATAGACCAAAATATATATGACCAGTGGTCATAAATTTTATTAGAATAATATAACTTTTTGCATTATCATTATATTTTCTCTGTTAAAACATCTTTCTTTTCAAAAATGCATGTAAAAGTTGGTGGATAGAGTTCAAAACATACAACCATAGAATGTCCACACTGTGAATGTTAAAAAAAAGACAAAGTGCATCTCATGAATTTACCATTAAGCAAAAGCAAAATGAGGGTGCCCACTCACGAGGAGGTCTTGCTGACTTTGCCCTACCTTCTGGGAACTGTTTGATCCATGAATATATAGGTGAAGAGTTGCGAAAATTAATTATTTGTAAGTTTGTTTATTTATTTTTCTTTGTAAACGAAAATAATTTATAGGAATACAAGGGCATTAATTACAGTCCCTCAGATTAGGATTTACGTGTCACCATAGAATTAAAACCATATAGGTCAATAACTGGTCTGCCCTATGTTCAAGGTTTTGTGTAACACTCGTAAAGTTAAAACTTCAAATAGTAAATTATTTTATCTTATAAGAGACATTTAAATTAAATTATTCTTTTTACTTATTTTGCATATAGAATTCGCATTTACTAGTAAATAAATATGTCTTTTTTTTATTTGAATGAGTGGGTCTGTTAACAGAACTTAGTAATTACAGATGAACTTACATTTAAGGATTCTTTTTTATTCGATAAAAATTCAAGAAATGCTAGAAGTTTAAATTGTTCTGATCTATATTTTACTCATTTTATTCTTTTAAAATAAATTAATTCAAACTTTTTACATCTTTAGTTTAGATAGGGTAATATAATTTATATCATTATAAAACTTAAAGTTACACTTAAAAATAATTTTTATTAAACGTTAAATAATTTTAAATATTTAATGTGAGAGCATCAAAATACTCTCACCAATATTCAAATTTTAATTTATTCTAAAATTATTTATCCAAATAGCATATTTCACTGTCGAATTACTCTCTTAAAGATTTGTTATCCTACCATAACATAAAGTCATTTAATATAATTTTCAACATGCTTACAGAAAATTGAGACTTTAGCATTTAAAGTGGTATATTATATATGGATATTCGCACTGTTAGTTTTGAAACTTCACTTGGAATCTTTACTTTGTCTTCTAAAACATTCAAAATTTGATTAAATTTTTTAAAAATTAATTGCCAATAATTTTGAAAGATAGGACAAGAAAAAAAAAAAAGTGTTATAAAAGGTTGGTTTACATTGAATGGACTTGCTCATATTAAATTCTCAAGTTATTTAAATGACTGGTTTCCACAACACAACACAGATAATTATTAAGTAGTTTGTGTGCAACTTCTGCTATGATGTTTTAATGACAATTTTTTGTTTTTGATCCTCAGTAAGATTTATACATATGTTAAAAGAAAAGGTTACAATGAA
>Ga0099825_1003574_pt1 | contig 20677 bp, 11 predicted proteins | sample SiratroredBW_FD_76838 | JGI IMG/M metagenome (GOLD analysis project Ga0099825, IMG submission 76838) | Root nodule microbial communities of legume samples collected from California, USA - Siratro red BW | ecosystem: Host-associated > Plants > Roots > Nodule | place: USA: California | collected... | reverse complement strand
ACACACACACACATATATATATATATATATATATATATATATATATATATATATATATATATATGTTATATATGCAAATAAAATAAACAACACATGCGCATATCTGTCAAATGGTCCATGCATTCAACCACCATTCTTAGGTTAAAAAATTAATTTAAGTATCTTTTGTTGCATCAACCAACATGATATCATTTTGCTTTGAAACTAGGCATAGGGTCAAACTTAGTTCAAACGCACTAATTACAAGAAAATAATTGTGATATTATTTTAGTAAATAACATATATTAGATGAAGTTGATAACTATATTGAGACAAGTGATGTAAAAAAACACTTTGTACTTCTCAAACCCCTCAATCATACACAAATAAATTTTTTGCTGGATCATCACGCAATCAAGGTTATGGAAATATTGATCAAATTAAATATAATTAATGAGATCATATTGGATAATTACTACAACTTTTTAAAATCATTGTTACTATTGTTATGGCTTTTGTTGGTGTCTACGTTTGTGGGGCATGCTGCATAGATCATGGATGCCAAAGCATTGTAATCATTTTATTATATACAAATTAGATTACGTAAAACCATTGGATCTTGGCGTGTTATTATAATATATATCACTAACAAAAATTGAAATGACAATTCATAATTTGTGACTCTACTCATTAGCCCCCACACGAAAACGATAAAAATGGAAGAAATGGTACAATTTGGATCTTCTAATCTTTCAAACAGAAATCATTGTAAAACCCGATTCATGGATTTATATAAGCAATCATGAATATTGATCTGTTATTATTATGAAAAATTACTGTTTTTTTAAGATTGTTGCCCAATATTTATATTTTTTTTCTACATGGCGTATTTTCTTTTTCATGACAAATTTAAAATATTATTTTGGATGAGAATTTGATAATTAAAATACAAATTATTTTAACTTGAAAACAATTTTTTTTATAGTTTTCTGTTTGTTTAGAATTACAATTTATAAGTATTTTCAATTTAATTACATTAAATGTGAAAACAAATCCATAACACTATAACTGAGAATATTTTTATGGTTAATTTTAAGGAAAACATTCTATCTTTTAAGGATAAAATAAAATAAAACTTAATTTATAATTTTAAATAATGAGAAAAAAAAATGAAGAATAAGAAAACATATAAATAATTTATTAAGAATAGAAATAAATTTCAATAGAAAATATGTGAGAAATGAAGAATAAAGAACTAGAAAATAAATAAATAAATTATTAAGGATAGAAATAAATTTCAGTAGCAAATATGTGAGAAATGAAAAATAAAAACAAGAAAATAAATAAATAAACTATTAAGGATAGAAAATAAATTTGAGAAAGAAAGTGAATAGATAAGTATACAAGAATGTAAGTATTGTTTAGGATTTCTACTCCATGTAAGTTTTTAAATTCTTCATGTTCTCCTAAGGTCTACCTTGATAAATAATAAATCAATGATCTCTTTCTTGATTATTTGATAAGTAACTTCTTCTAATATACTTTAATTTTTTTCCATGTGTTTCTTAATATCTTTTTCCTTTAATGATGTAGCATACTTAAAAATACTTTAATTTTTTCCATGTGTTTCTTAATATCTTTTTCCTTTAATAATGTAACATCCTTAAAAAATCATAAAGACAAACATTTATGATAATTTCTCATTATATTATTTACAATTTTATAGTTTTGTAGAGAGAGATAAAATTAACATATACATCTATCTCAAAATAATAAAATATTGTTAACATTTATTACTAGAATTAATTATTTCTAGTCCCAAAATTTTCTTACATATTGAATACAGATGTTTTTAAACAACAACAAACAAAAGAGTAAGTTATAAAAAAATAAATTATATATTATTCTATACAGTCAAACCTCTCAAAAAAAAAGATAAATTGAGTAAATTTTATAGGCAAATAACAGTAATTACACTTTTGATAAAGAAAACCTTACATCTTTTCTCTGATATGAAGTTATTGCTATGTATAGTGAACAGTTATATAAGCTAAATCTACTTTTATTCTAGTCTAAATCACATCATATTAAATTATCTGATAATTGAGTATTGACTTGAGGGTAAATGAGATTTCTTATTTATATATATATATATATATATATATATATATATATATATATATATATATATACCACATACTAACTTATGTATACTTTTATTTCACTACAAGAAAAATTGCATTTATCTATAATAAAAATTTGTATGTAATAAACAAAATTTGTATGCAATTCAAAATTATCTACGGATTATAGACGGACAAAAATCCGTATGAAATATGGTCGTAGGTAATTTACATATGTACGTAATATGATAAAATTTGATTTTTTTTATAGAGTTAGAATTTAATAGAGATACAATTTTATTTTTAATAAAAATAAATTTTAATTTTTGACAAAGATATAATTTAATTTTTGATACAGATAAAATTTGATATTTGATTATTTAATAAAGATAAAATTTGATTTTTGATAAATATAAAATTTGATTTTTAATAAAAATAGAATTGGTTTTTGATAAAAATACCTTTTTTATAATAGAAATCTAGAAAAACAGAATTTTTCTAAGTACTTCTAAGTTTTCTAAAGAGAAGAAAACTGAACAAGAAATAAAAAAGAACTAAAGTTATTAAACATTGTAAAACATGAAAAAAAGTTAACATTTGAAATTAAATGAAAGTAGTAGGAATGATTCATAAATGAAAAATAAAAAAAAATAAAAAAATTACAAATAGAAAATTAATTAAAGAGATCGGTGAATAAAAGTGTAAATGGATAGATAGGCACATTTTCTTTTTTACAATTTCTTTTGACAAAACTTATTACTTTTGCCGATGGCCCATTTATCTCTTAGTTTTAATCTTTTTCACTTTTCATAAAGTATTTCTCAATTAATAAGAAATCGCTAATTCTTGATAAATAATTCATTTCTTGACATGTTTGTTTTTTGTAACATTATCTTAATATGACTATCCCTTTTTCCATTTTTCTTTCTAAAACAATATCTTATGCATTACTTTTGTCTCAACATATCACTTTCATATTAATCCATTATTTTCATTTACTTAAAAAATATCTATCTTTAACATTCGACTCATTTTGTTTTTTTCTTCAATAAATAACCTCTACAAATAATATATATAATGAATCGAAGAGGCAGGAGATAAACTTAGAAACAGCTGTCTTGAATTCTCATATGATTGAATTTCTCCTCCACAAGAAAGAAACTGGATATTTTCATTTTCCTTTTCAAGGTTCATCCTTGACCTTGTTATTAGGTGACAGTGATGCAATAACTGAAGGATGATGAGATATTGAATTTAGTGACTCATATGCAATGAATTATTATCAAGATATTCTTGATACCAACTAGCATGAGATGAAATCATAGTATGTACTATCACAAATAAACATGTGAGAGATTATGAACCCCTCCTAGAAAAAGAAAAAGAGAGTGTTTTTTCCTTATAAATTATCCTTATATTTTTTTAATTTTTTATATTTTAATTTTATAGCTTTAACATGGTTGAAACATTTTATAAATAACACAATTTTTTTAACTATAAAAATATTTATTTTTAATCTATACGTGTGAAATTATATATTTAAAGATTTAATAATAAGTGATTCGATAAATTTAATAATTTTATTAAAATAAATTTTAAAATAATTTTAATATTATCTTAAAAAATAAACTTTAAATTTAATTTAACTTTAAAAAATAATTTATAAAATAAAATTTAAATCTATTTATTCGCTTATATACTATTTTAGTTAACATAAAATCTTTAACAAACTTTTAAAATATTATGTAGTATTAGAATTTTGTATAATCTTCAAAATTACAGAAATGTAATATAGTTTTTCATTTGCTGTTGTGATTGACAGAAAGAGATAAGGAGAGAGTGTAAGAAACATATTAAGACACATGAATCACGATGATTTTACTATGCATTGAGTGGCTAAAGAAATAGAAAACATTTACCGACCATAGCCATTTTTAAATGTGGATGTGGTGACAAAGTGAACGTAATAAAAATAGACAAATGTGGTGAATTATTCGATTAGGTTAGTACATGATCATGTCATGTGCATGAGAAATATACAGAGGATCTTCTTCATTAATCAGAACACAAACCGTAACTTTTGTCTTTAGTATAAAGGACACAAAGGTAGTGCCTCTATTAGCTGTAAACTGTTTCCTAATATTTAAAGCTTCACTTACGTGTATCAACCATCCAGAACAATCCAGAGCAATGGTCATATGTAAGTAACAAGCACATCTCTTTTCCATTTTCACTAAAATGCCACAAAATATCTTCTCAAAATATAGCTATTTTAGATCCTATAATAATTCCATAACACCTGTTTTCAATTCCTCCAAAAGACACACTAGCAAATATACCATAAACATAATAAAAAAAAATCATGATTAGATCAAATTTTTGGTGTTTTTTCAACTTTTAGTACTATTTTGGTCTTTTTTTCACAATTTTAGTCTATTGATTTGGTCTAATCATCCATTTTTATAACCCAATTGAATCATAGATCTAACATATTCATAAAGATAAGATCAAAATAAATATATGTAAAAATTAAGAATGAAACTATTTTGAAAATTTCAGAACTAAAATTGTAAAAATAATTGCATATAATGAGCTGCTCATTGAAATTCACCACCCCAAATTAGAATTTGATGCTAATATTGAGCTGTATGCAACTTTGTCTTTGTCCTAATTTGTGAGCACTCATTACCCTCTACGGGATGTAATTAGGTAAGAAAGAGTCCAATACACAAAAGGGTGAATGCCCTTTTGGTTAATACATTATTGCAAATGAAAAGGTGATTATGGCTAAGAGTGTTATGGCACCTTCTGAAACTGGTGGTTTTGAAATGGTTTTGTGATGGAAGATACTTCCAAATGAGGGAGCAGTGGCTAATAATGAAGAATTGAAGAGGTGTTTTTGGTACGTTGTGAGTGTAATATTGACCACGTGTTATGGCGGTGACACCAAAGCTAGGTAGAAAAAAATTGTGGACAAAAGATGGTGATGCAAGATATAATTAATTAGCATCTTTTCAACCCTTTATTGCGTGTATGTGCTTCATATCAGCCAAACAAAAGATGAAAGAATCAAAATAACTAAAGAAGCTTTTTATGCACCTGATTTTTGTTTCTTATTGGACTTATAGCAAGTTAATATGGAAATTATACAGAACAATGCTTTCCCAAAGAGAACTCAAGGACTTTTTTATGTGACTTTTAAACATAGAATGGACATTTCTACACACTTTTTCATGTTAATTGAAATTTTGTACAATTTAAAAAGGTTATTTTCTGATATCTTAGACTTTTTATGTGTTTTTTTTTTTTTTGATGTCAGTCTTCATAATTTATATAATCTGTAATTTTGATTAATAATCAATTTTGTATATGTTTATTTTTATTTTTAGTTATTTTTATATCATGCATGAAATGAATATATAATATTTATGATTTACTTTGATTTAAATAAAAGAAATAAAAATATAAACAAAGTTGTGAATTAGATGAACAGTCTTTAAATTTTGAAAACCGAGAAAAAAGGTCCAAAATCGTAAATACCTTTTTTAAAAATGTCGAAATTGTAATTTTCTTTTTTCGAAACTATTAAATATTATAATTTTTCTTCGTTATATAATATATTTCACTTGGTATCCTTATTAAAAACAACGATAAAGTAAAACAAACCAGATTGTTTAATTTTTAAAACAACAAATTATTTATAATAAATTAAGAAAACTCACATAAGAATAATTTAAACAGAGAGAAATTTATACTACACTTGAATGTTAATTCAATGTGTCATTTTACATACTTACATATCTCATTCAGTGTCCGTTTAATATTAGTTTATTAATTAAAGGTTGTAGAAAAAAATAGTACTATAATGCTTTATCAGAGGTTGGTTTCTTTATATTAGCACGTGTGTGTATATATATATATATATATATATATATATATATATATATATATATTATTAAACAGTTATGTACACATTGAATATAGAAAAGAATAAAGAGGAGAGAGTGTACACAGGTGTGTACATACTAAATGTAGAAGAAAAGTACAATAATAACAAAATTGAAAAATTGAAAAATTAAAAGTAAACAAAAAACGAAAAAAGGTAAACTCTTTTTTATTTTAAAATTATTTTCTTCTATACTTATCCGTTTAGTTTTTCCTTAGTCTTTTTAAAATAAAAAATTAATTAGAAATCATTAACAGAGTTTTAGTTTTTTTTACCAGAATAGAAACAGTTAAAATTTTAAATTTTTAATAATTTTTTGTCGTATATCTGTATTTTATGTCAATCTTTAAATGATCTAGTGTATTATTATTCGTTTTAAACGTGGATGAGATTAATTTAAAAACACTACATGCAATAAAAATAAATAAATTTAAAAAGTAAAATGGCTTTTGAAAGTGATATTTTAAAAAGAAATTGCATATAGTACAGCATCTTTCGCCATGAGTCATACTAATGTGCGATGAACATCAGTGACGATTAACAAAAAAAAAAAAAAACACGGTGACGATAGATTCACTTTTGAAGCATGCATGCCTTATATATAATTAGATATAATTAGACTATAATGCATACAAATTATATTTTCTTCATTCTTACTCTCTCCGATTTTATTTATAAGATTCAACTATTTAATTTATTAATATGAAAAAAATAATCAATTTAGTTAGAATTATATATCCATTAGCCAAAGATATAGATAAAATAATATTCAACCGAATATTAATATAATATCTAATATCTTATCTAATATAATATCTAATATAAGTATATTATAAAATATAGATATAAAATCTAATATAATATTATAGAATTATCATATATATATATATATATATATATATATATATATAACTAATTTATCTTATTAGATTTAATAGTCCGTAATATAATAATCAGTTATCATTTTACATCTATAAATAGAGTCTCATTTACTTAAATATTCATTCAATCTTATATTTTCACACAAGACTACTTTTAGTTACTTGAGAATTTTTTTAGACGATTCATTAGCAACTTGAATCAATGTCTTTCAAAATTACTCAAAACTTCTTAAAGAAAGTTTGGATGAATACTACCTTCTCAAGATTGATCTCTACTCGAAATTTGAGGAACAAAACTTGGATCAATGTCTTTGGAGGTATTTAAACGGGTCAAATTAGTATTAATAAATTTATTTCATATATATATATATATATATATATATATATATACTTTTTTTAACAATGAGTGTTATCAATTTTTGTATGGTTGTTTATCTATATAATTTGTCTATTTTAACCAAAATAAGAAATATTGCAAATTGAATTTTATAATTAATTTTAGATTTTGTTAATTATATATTTAATTTTATCGCAATTTTAAAGTACTAAATTTTAATTAACTATTATTATTGAACTTTATTTTGTAAACTTTACTCCGTTTAAATAAGCCAAATCTCAATTCCTTGCATTTGACTGAAATTTAGAAATAGACGTACAATTTACTATAAGTTTTCTCCATGAATAATAAATAATAAATTATATAATATTATAGCCAATGATCCCCTGCACTTGGCTTCCTATAAATACTGGTCTTTGCCTTTGCTTTTTCCTCCCCCTCCTCCTTGCATCCTTCAATACCATTCTACTACAATATTGCTCTCTAAGCTTTGCTTCTTCCTAATCCACACCCTTTCCCACCCCTCATTCATTTTTCTGTTTCTGGTAAGCCAATTACTTCAATTCTTCTCATTCATATTTTCTTAGAACACTAAAGTTCTCTGTTTCAGTCTTCAGTCATTGCCAATATTCCATCCAAAACATGGCTTCTTAATGATTCTACCAAAGACCCTTTATTACCATGAGTGCATGCCTGCGGTTTGACCTTTTGAATTCTCAAAACTCATTATGATATGAACAAATGTTCAGAATTCAGAACCGTACCTCTGTTTTTGTGAACACACCGATATTAATATGTAGACACGTGTTAACCTTTTTTTTTTCTTTTATGACCAGACATAAAAAATTACTTTGTTGCTGAGTGTTGTGATTTGTTTTGTATATTCCGTTGAGTCCAGAAAGTTTGATGAATGAGTGATTGTGTGACTCCAAAAGTTTAAGCACTTTGGAAAGAAATTTTCTGTGTTTCAAAACTCTGTTCTAACGATTATAATAATGGGTTTTTGGCTTTGAACCGTTCATGATTGACCTCTTTTCTGGAGGGTCCTTTTTTATTTTCTTATTTTATAGTTATAATAATTGAAGGAAGCTTATGAACCCTCTCATGTTTCTTCAAATTCTGTGCCCCCAAAAGGGGTACTGTTGCAACATTTAGTTTTAAATTAATCTATTTCCCTTGGTTGTGGATTGTCCACTCAGAATCTTACCAAAGCTTTATCTCCAATGGATTGGATCAACACTATGATTGTTTTCCTTTATGATGCTTTAGCTTATATCAGTGCTAATCTGAGTAAACAAGAACATTTTTTTTTTTTTAAATAAGAAAAGACATCAACATTAGTAGGCTGAGAGAATCACAAGGAATCCTTATATAAATTTTGGTTGGTTCATGTTGTCATGCAACAAAGTTTTCACTTCCTTTTGTTATTTCTTAAGGTTGTCTGCCTGAAATGGAGTACGAGGACCGCTTCAGACAGAACCAGAGACCAAAATATGATTGCCTTCTTTTTGGTGAGTTTCTATAGAGACAGTTCATGGTTAATTGCAAATTCTGAAATCTCATTATTTTGGTATGATTAAGATTGTAACTCTTACACTGTTGCAGATTTAGATGATACTTTGTATCCACTAAGCACTGGTATTGCAAAAGCATGTGGCCAAAATATTAAAGGTGAGTGTCTCTTTGCGAATATTGTTCTGGGTAATGTGTTTGCTCTTTATGGATATCGTTGACACGAGTGGTACCATTGTTGTAGACTATATGGTGGAAAAGCTTGGCATAGAGAAAAGCAAAATTGAGGACTTGTCCAACCTCCTCTACAAGAACTATGGAACAACTATGGCTGGTTTAAGGGTATGTATGATTAAGATTTTCAATGTTTTCAATTCCTTGCTCAAAATTGGAATTAACTGTTGAATTTTGATAACTTATGCTTGTTTTTGTTTCATTGTCAATGCAGGCAATTGGATATGACTTTGACTATGACGAATATCACAGGTACAAGACCTTTTTTCTGATTGTTTTTACCCCATTTGATATTCTTATGCTTGTTTTGTAGTGGTATACTGATTTTTGAACTCTGGTGTTACAGTTTTGTTCATGGAAGATTACCTTATGAGAACTTGAAACCAGATCCAGTTCTGAGGAACCTTTTGCTGAGCCTGCCCTATAGGAAACTAGTAAGTTGTTTATATTTAACCAAATAGAAATTGCTCTGAGAAAAAAATGAGAATAATCTGATGAGACCTCTTTTTGTTTTTTCCATTTTAGATCTTCACAAACTCAGACAAAGTCCATGCAGTTAAGGCACTTAGCAGGCTTGGATTAGAGGACTGCTTTGAAGGAATCATATGCTTTGAGACCCTTAATCCCATCCACAAAAGCACTGTCTCTGATGATGAAGATGACATTGAGTTTATGGGGGGTTCAAGCACAACCAATCCAACCACAAAAAAGGAGGCTAGTGGCATACAAATCTTTGACATCATTGCCCATTTTTCTCAACCCAATCCCAACACAGTTTTGCCTAAAACACCAATTATTTGCAAACCATCAGAAAATGCCATTGAACTGGCTCTCAAGATAGCCAACCTTAACCCCCAAAGAACTGTAAGAAAAAACATCCTATTTCCCTTAGATTCTTAGTTTCATTGACTCTTATTTTCTCACATTTTGGTTTTTCCCATGTCACTTTCAGTTGTTCTTTGAGGATAGTGTCCGCAACATACAAGCTGGAAAACGTGTGGGTCTTCACACTGTGCTGGTAAGTCACTGGTAATTTTGTTCAGTAGTAGGAACACTGCCAAACAATTTTATGCAGAGTACATGACACACATAATCTTATATTAGTGGTCCAACACATAAAAACAAGAATGTTTGTGTGTTGTTGCCCCCACAAGGCAATCCTTAATGTGTAGGAAACTGATATGAGGCTCTAATTGTTGATTACAACATTCAGGTTGGAAAATCTCAGAGAATTAAAGGAGCAGATTATGCATTAGAGAGCATCCACAACCTTAGGGAGGCTGTGCCAGAACTATGGGAAGATGACATAAAATCAGAAGCTGCTTACCCTGGAAACCTTGCTGTGGAGACATCTGTTACTGCTTAGATCATTCATGGAAAAGAGAAGTCCTTTGTGAATTTCCCAGCTTGGATCCTAGTAACTGTAGTTGATGTAGATGATTTTATCATATTATAATAAATTAATTGTAGATGCTTTCATTAGATAATAATAAAATTAATATAAAGTATTATATTCCCCCTTTGGGCTGCGCGTACTTATATATTATATATAATATAAAATATAAGGAATCAATATTTTTTTCCCTCGTCTCCATCAAGTGTGGAAGATTCGTTTTACATTAAAGTGTAAGGTAAAAAAATATGTAAAGGGAATAGAAAATCAATTGTCATCTTGTAATTAAGTCAATTATAAAACAACATGTTCTTAAAACAATAAATTAAGAAAAGAAAAATAGTGGAATGTTCAAGAGCTTTGCTTGCTACCAAATACATGGAAGGAAACAAAATGACAGAAAAAGAAAATTATAGAAATGGATAGCTGTGATGCAATTTTAACAAGAAAAATCATTTGATTGGATAAACAATTAAAGCAAAAGGTTATTTTATTTCTAAGAATGATTTCTATACAATTTTATCATATAATATTCATTGGCAGCATGACTAACTTTAGAATATATTGTTAAATTTTACTATACAACAAAACATCGTTAATTAACTTTTGAAAAGCTTCATAACTTAGAAAAACTATCCCTCTTGAAATAAAACTTGTTTCAGTTCCACTGAAAGAATTAATTAAGAGCTAATCATTAACATGAATTGTCTGACAGTTAGTTAAATTTGATCAATTATTAGTAGAAATCATAGTTAGAAGACAATTAAATTGTCAACATATTTGACATTCTGGGCACGCTATTAATATAAAAACAAATACCTAAGTTAAATAGGTTAGTGTTTTAAATGCATAACGTACTTCAATAAAAGAGATGGTTGCTACGCAAGTTGCATACAACATTATCAAATCCATCATGCATTATTTTTATAATTAGTTCAGCAAATATGACCTATTGTCTACTACAGTGTAACCGATCTATAATTATAGAGAGGATTTCAATTTGTAACAATGTATTTTGAAACCACGAGAACTTTATACTATCACTCAGTGATGAATTAACATAAGAACTACAAGCTCACTGTTGGACACGTATAAATTTGATTTAGGACTTACATAAATTTGATTCAAGAAGTATTGATTACTGATAAAATAAAAAATAAAGTTCAATATCTTTTTTACTAATCTTTTCTGAATCAAAATTACAGTTGGGTTCTATTTGTTTAGCTATATTTTACAGCAAAATAACAATTGTTAAAGCAAGATCAATGGGTAGTCATGAATCACTATTGTAATAATATGAAAACTTGTTATAAGTCTACTGAACGAAATTATAAACGAAGGAGAATAAATATGATGTGGAGAAGTAGAGATAATGAAATCTTCACTGTATGAAAAATGATAACACTATTGTCTTTACTTTTTTTTTTCCTCTCAAATTTTGAAATTTGACAACTATATAAAAGTATTCTCAAAACTTTTTTTTTCTCTTTGTCCATTTCTATTCTATTTATTATTATTATTAACATTTAAAAAAATTTAGAAAATTTGTTTTGCATAAATAACGTAATAAATATAATAATATATGATTATTGCAAAAAAATTCAAAGAAAAAATATAGAGTTAACAACTTTTTTAAATATAATAAATTAAAACAGAATTTTATTTGTTTCCTTGCAAATATAATTTGCAAAAAAGATTTGCAGAAAACATTAGCTATCTCTTCTCTACCATTTATTTAAGAAATAATTAATCATTTCTAGAAATTTACTGCAGTTTTTTTATTCCCAAAAACAAACATATAATTATTTGAGGAAAATCTGAAAGCATTAATATCGATTTTCTGCAAATAATTTTGCACCAAAAATTTTGTAATGATTTTTTTTTGAAAAAAAAAAATAACTCTCAAAAAATACATGAATATTTTTTACAGGAAATATTTCATAATAAAAGTTGCAAGTATTTTCTATGAATAAATTTTTTCAAGAATTAATAGATAATAAATGCTTTTTTAGTATTTGCACCAAATTAAATTAAATTTAACTTGCTCATTTTAAATTGATATTTGGTATAAATAATTATTAAGGATATTAACTTTTAATATAACTTCAATTTAACAATATTTTATATTAATTTATATTATACTTTGATTTTTTAATTTATTTTAAAATATAATTTCACTTATTACTCGAGGTGGGATTTATTGAAAAGGGTACAATTGGCTTCTTTTCTGTTTTACTAAAAAAAATAATTTCACTTATTACTGTTAATATAAGTAATGCTTAACTTTTTTCTGTCCTAATAATTTATTAATTAAAATTAAGCTTAATTAAGTTTTAAGTCGGTTATAAATTTATATATTTTTATTTGAGTCCTTATTAAATTTTTGTGATCTATTAAGTATTTAAATTTTTTTTTATTTTTTTAATTAAAATGTAGTTATTATCTTGTCCAGTCATTTATCTTATTTTCATGTATGAAAAAAATATAAGATTTTATTAAAAATATTTAAATTTATAAGAAATTTAAAAGTTAATTAAGTCTCAAATTATTATTACATTATTTCAATCCTTTACATAAAATTATTAACAGTATATTCATTGTTACTAAATTATTTGGATTTTTGATATAAGATTATTGATTAAAATATTATTGCTAATTAATTAATTTAATTTTAATTTTTAAACTTTTTCTTAGTTATTCATTTTTTAATTAGAAAAAAATTAAGTCAGACCAAATTTTGGTTGGTTTTTGGCGAGAGGATGAGGTATGAAGGCTATAATTGATTTTATCGGAGTTAAATTTGACTAGTTATGAAAATTGTGATAATTGAATAATTATTTGGTACAATATGTTTTTTTAAATATGTTTTTTAAATCGTGGTGGTTGGGAAAAGAAATTCGCATGATGTTGGATGATGATAAATATTGAAATCTTTTATTTCTATTTTTTTATTTATCTTTTTTTTTTTCTTTCACAATAGTTATTTATTCATTTATTGGTTGGTTTATAATATCTAAAGTCACCATCTAGGTGAAAATAGAAATAGAAGCACAAGTATTTTTTTATGATTCCCACATTAAAAGTTATATAAAATTAAATCATATATTTTATTTATATAAGTTTTTCTCACGTACTATAATAGGTCTAAATTATAAGTTTATGATATATTTGAATGATAATGACTAATTATACACAAATGATTAGTTATATGTTCTCTTATTGAAAATTTATAACATAATTACTGTATACACTTTTCTGGTGTTTTTTTTTATCAAAATAGTGTAATTCAATTTTTAAATTACTAAAATACGTAACATTTAAAAATATTATAAAAATAAATAAATAGTGTCTAAGAAAGACTTCATTGTGTAATTTATTAACATTATTTATTTGGTTTTTTTAAAACTAAATTAAAGTGGTATAAAAATACACTAACTTTCAATGTGTTTAAAGTCTACTTTTACTTATGGTTTGAGTTGTATTATAGTAAAAATAACAATGATAATAACATTAATTATAATGAAAAGAATATTTTGACAATCGCGTATTTTTAATAATCTTATGCCAACTCTTATATGATACTAATTGATGAGATAAAAAATTTGAATGGTTGTTTCGTGTGATACTAAAAGGTGAATTGTTTTAGCATGGCAGTAGAAGGACTAAGCGACGAATGAACTTTAGATTTGGAAGAAACTGAAATAGGAGACAATCCAAGGTGTTCAGACACATGATATGAACTTTCATTAAGGCTCATTTGTCCCCTGTGATTTGCTGCTTGTTGTCGTTCAAGATGCACGATATGAAGTTTTAAATTCAGAATGTCTTGTGTTAAAGCATAGTGGCACTGTGGATTACCCGAGGATGATGCCTCTGCTGAACCTAAAACCTGGCTTGGGGCGTCCTGAGCAGGTTCACATTCAATAATGGGTTCTGGTTGTCTCTGTTTAGGGGTAGTGTAGTGTTTTTAAATGAACTTACTATCAATTGGTGGCCTTATCTTCACCTAGGGGTTGACTTGCACTTCATTTGCTCCACACAATGCTGTTATTAGGGAAGGAAAGCCCAATACCTTATGGTAAGGATTCTTTGTGGAATCTTGAGTAACAAAGTGATGAATTTGAGCACTTATCAAGCCTGTAACATCGAGCTCATACTGGTTAAGTAAGCAGTATATTATGTGGCATCTTGGCATATTCAGATATGAAATGTGTTTTAGTGGGACAATATTTGCCAACAAAAAAGATGTCCATATCTGAGCCAATGTACTCATATTACATTTGAGTATATGAAGTGGTTTGCCTCCTTGATTTGTCTCGAATGTTTTCCCGAGTATGCACATTGCCTTTGCTGTTTCATTATCACTAAAGCACGTAAAATTCTGTCATCTTTTAATTCTTTCGTATATGCATAACTCTCTTTCGTCCAAGTCCAAAGGATGACCCAAAAATTCGTTGATTCGTTGCGATCATAGGATCCATGTGCCCCAGACCTTGGACCGAAATTCCTTACTTCGACGTTCTTGTGGCCAAGCATTGGCGTAGAATTCCCTAACAACCTCTTCGTCATACTTAGGTAATGGTTATGCAAGTTTTGTCCATTTTCTGCGAGAAATCTCAACAATGAATTCAGAAAACTCCCTATTCTCTAGTTCAACTCGTCTTTCAATAATGAAGGACCGATTTTTTAGCCTTTGGTATCTTTCTCTGGAACATCATCCCTAAAAGCCTTTATGATTGAAGATTGTTGTCCAGGTTGTCTTTTTGGACGCTTTACACCACATTTTGACGCTTTGTCATTTCTTGCAGTCATCTGCACATATGGTTCGTAATAAGTTAACCAAGTTAAAGAACAAAGTTCATATCAACAACTAAGTAAATATGGACTTGACATTTTGTCAAACACCTTTCACGCATAACGGTATGCGAATAGGTTGTCAAAAATGTGACTTTCTGCACCACGAAATCATACAACTATAGAAGACAGGTATTTCAACCAGAAAAATTGAACTACAAACCGAGGAGTACTCAGGCATGCTCTTGCCATCAAACCAAGGTATGTCGTCCCAAATTTCCATACATTTGATGACAATCAACCAATAATCATATCATCACGTCATGAACAATTAGGCCACAGTAAAATACACATATTTGCCTATATTTAACAAAGATGAAAACTCTTGGTTGATGAGGGACATCCTCATTCATGACCTCAATGGCAGGACCTTCCAGACCTTCCTTGAGCAAACAAAATAGATGGTGAAGTCGACTTGCCTGCCAACATGAAATTGACTTAGAAAATGTATATATACAATACAAAATTAACAACATCTTCAATTACCATTGCATTGTCGATTGCCTCACGCGATCCATCATGGTTACCAATAGAATCTATGACAAATAGCTCTCTAGTCCGACGTTTCAGGACATAGCACCACCAATGGTCAGCATGAAGTGCGGGGATGAACACCTACAATCCAAACAAAATTAACACATTATTAAAATGATTAACTAAACTTCCTTTAAATATTATGTAAAAGGAATTTACAAATTCACAGAACAAAAGAAGCTCCAACTCTAATAAACCACTGGAGAAAAATATTTTATAATCATTATGCGACCATGCTCGACATTATGACTTATCCAGAGTCATCTCTCGAATGGTTTGGGTCTACAAAAAATAAAAAAAAAGTACATTACCTCTATGACAAAAACTATTTCACATACTACAAAAAAAAAGGATTGAAGTAAAGTCTATTTACAGTTCCTAGGGTCTTCAACTCATCAACCATGATGGTTGTTGCGAACAACATAACCTATTCAAGTTTAACAAATAAATGTATACAACTAACCACATTGAAATAATTCTAATACATAACATCTACCATGTTGTCCACTTTAGCCCTTGGTCTAAAGGAGTGCAGATCGGTCGTAGTCAGCATTTGTCTATTCACCTCAACTACCACCCTATGTAAAGAACAAAAACTTCACATAACCATATGTTTATTGTAAAACCCAAAAACTAAATAACAAAATTATTTTTAATATGAAACTACCTGACTGAGTCCTGCCAACGGTCTCTAGAGCTGACCAACCTATGCAACTTCCCAAAATCAACACCGACAAATTGTACATTATAGTCAACATACGAACAGATGGGAGTTGGTGTTGGACTCCGGCCAGATGGTCCCTCATCACCCACATTTGTGTCCCTCGTGTACATTGTACTGAAGATACCCACCAATGACTGTTGGTGTTGGACTCCAAAATATGGTCTCTCCTGAGCCATACTAGGTTCCTCCTGAGCCATACTAGGGTCCCTTCCTCCAAGCATTCAACATTTGTTCTCTCAAAAGACACATTTCTTCTTCAATAGAAGCAATGCACAAATCACTCAAATCAACTTTGCTTTGCATGAAAGATGTTATGCTATCAGGGCATCCCAATCATGTGAGCATGAAATGTTTCCACCCTCACTTTGTGGTAAACCTCCACCACAAACTGACTGAAGTGCTTCCCGCACTATCTCCAATTCCCCCTTCCTCCGTAATCTCCTACTCCCAAATAATCTACAATGTCCAAAACAATATTGTCACAAAACCAAACAATTTCATTTCAAAATTAAAAAAAAAAAAAAAAAATGAAACACACACCTCTGTGTAGAAATATACAACTTAAATTCCCAAAGACCTAATCATCAAAGAAGGCCATTTCATAAATCATGGAAATGAAGTAAGCGTACCCATCCCCACATGTTGAATCGCCCACAACTGTTGTAAACAAACACAATACATCAATATTATAATTTTTTGAACTAAATATAAAGTGCAATCACATTACCAATGAATACGAAACCAAAATTTTATACTAACTTGCAACACCGGCACACATCCACACAAGTATAGCCCGTGCACATTCCTTTGCCGATGCAAATTCTCAGAACATCTATCTAAACTACTAACTAGCATTGAAAGGATTGCCCCATCCCAATTGTATATATGGAGGTCCTCTAAACTATCTAACGAATGAAAGTGATATGTAGAAACAATCCTAGGAAAATAAAATACAACAAAAGTAGGCAATATATATAGCCTGCAAAAGTTATCTACATCTTTTTTACGATTTATTTTCTTATTATTCAATTCGTCAACAACACCACCAACAGTAATATCGTTACCCTTGAACAAATTCCTTACCAAACCTTCGTTATTATCCTCAAATCTAACCACTTCACTACTTATCCCCAACGTTAATCCCTTACATATATTTAAACCGCAAAGAGGAATTAAATACTTCCTAATTCTAAAACTTTCGTCATTAGGAGACCACCTCGTCACTAACTCATGCAACAAAGGACAACAAATGTCAATTGGTTTTTCATCCGAAGAAGCCACTTAAAGGGAGTTCTCTCCAACTTCTCCCTTTGGAAATCAAACATTCTTTTATTAACTTCAACGATATGATCGAGTCAACTCGGTGGAAAACTCTAATTTGCAACAAGAGGTAAAAAATAATTATTATGTAAACTACTCCATTCTTTTTAAAAGAAAATCAAATGCACAAACAAGTGATTTGCCTTAGATTCGTTGATATCAACATCAGATCGTCGTGCATCAGACCTTCTTCCAACCATAGCTACCTTCAAAGCAATCTGCTTTGTAGGAACAGCTGGCTCTAGAAGGGGGAGTTGAATGGAGTCTGAACTCAATTTCGTATAAATAAAAATCACCAAGAAAGATTGTCCAAAACAAGAATATATAAGCATAGATGAAGCAGTTTTATACTGGTTCACCCTAATCTCTTGGGCTACGTCTAGTTCTCCCTTGAACAAACCGTTCAAGAGGTTCCACTATATCATAAATGGTTACAACGAGTACACAAACCTCTTCAGGTTATACCAGTCCTAATCTCCCCCTGAGATCAAGACCACTCAAGAACTAAAGAAACACTTTCCAAATAGAGAACAATGAAAGCTCACAAGGGTTTACTTCACAAAGGTAGGTGAAGAATTACACAATGTTTTCACACAACCCAAAACTCTATATGCTCTCTATAGCAGATTGACAATAGACACTCAGTAGATTTTCTTCAATGTATTATAAGATGTATTTCTCTTTTTGCTTCTTGTTCTTCAACATGAAATTGCTTCTCTATATGTAGTTGTTTTAGAAACTAGCTATTGGGATGCTCGAACAGAGCAATCTTGACTTTCTGATGTATGAAGCTTAAACTGGAAATATTTCTCTAATATTTTATACTGCATTAAACTTGATTAATTCTGTATCAGAAATAATTTAAAATAACATAGAGAAATTATATTTGAGATACTCATCACTAATTTGAATAGTTTCCATTATGAATAAATCTGAACATTAAAGCACAATATGATATAAAATCAATTAATCTCATTTAAGTATTTCATAATAATTTGAATAATTTCCATTATGAACAAATATGAACGTTAAAGCACATAATGCTATAACATCAATTTAAATCAAATCAATAACACATAAAAGTAAATAGTAAGAAAACTTATCTCCTGCTTTAATAAAATAATGTTAATTGCACAATGTATATAAGTCATCAAATATAAATGTATACTTGAGTTTTGTTATCATCAAAACTTTATTAAATGATTTGATCCTCTAAAGGAACTTTGGACTGTCTAATGTTCAACATGTTCATTACATGAATTTAATAAAAAAAAATTTGTATGTTGTATAATTTCTCTGTAGTACAAAATCTTAACGAAACAAATATAAAATATAACTAAAATCAATCTCCATCCACACATTCTACCAAAACAAATACCTAAACACAAAGAACAAAGATTATTCCTTCAACTCATTCCTTTACCATATCAGTTACTAAAATTTATCTTTTGTTCAGAAACCAAGACACGGGTCATCACACAACATGGGTAAACACATACTGCAACTGAAACACTTAAAAATTCAAGACACTTGAAAAATGCAAACATAGATAAAGACATACATACCTACAACACAGTTCCCAAAACCAAACAAAAACATGTTAGACCCACAAATTAACCCAAAAAATAAGTCACTAACCAAAACTTTAACGCAAATGACAACCCACACTACTCAAACACAGACACAACACGCAAAAGGGACAAGAACTCCTAAAAAGAAACACACATGCAGATGCCGACGAAATCCCAGAACGACACTTCTTCTATCACAAAAACAGAGTCGCGACGCAATTGCTCTGTGAAAGATGGAGTTGCGACGTAGTTGCTCTGTGAGACACGGAGTCGCGACGTAGTTACTCTATGAGAGATGAAGTTGCGGCGCAGTTACTCGGTAAGAGATGAAGCCAACACACAGTTATTGCTCTATGAGAAAAGGAGTTGCGGCGGTTGTGAATAAAATTCGTTTTCCAACTCTAATTTCAATTTGAAATCTTCCGTGCCTTGCTAGAATCCAGTCATTGTCACATATTTCTTTATTTTTTCCTCACCGTCACGTGTGGTTGTCATATGATTATTGATACGTGGCGGTGTTAACATATCATGATTCTAGTTATATACTAATTATTATTCTTATAATAGAAATATTATTAATAATGTGAAATAATAAAAAGGAGAAAAAGAAAAATTTCAACCAAATATCATTATACAATATATACCAAAGATTATGATGTTCCAAGAAGTTGGGTAAATAGATATGAAAATCAAACGTACTACTAAGAATCAAAGCCATCATCTCTGGTATCAGTAGAGATCGCTGAAAACCATTCTCACATTCTTCTCCACGCCAGAATGAAACTGAGCTAACTACTCTGATGGGTATGGGGACACGTGTCCCTTTTGTCTCCGCCGCCACTACTCCCTCCAATAATTTTTTGCCACGTCAATGAATATAACATATGAACATTGAATGAAATTAACAGAGTTAATTGTGTTGGGAGAATCCGAGGGGGAAACCGGGGAGATCTCAAATAATGAGAACTGAGTAAACCCATATAAGAGAATGACGCCACCTTCAACCCAAAACCTTAAGGCATTAGGTTTGCGGGTCTTCTTTCTTATATGTTGCTCAACTTTCTCATTCCTACCCAATGTGGGACTTCGACTCACACTTGAATACCTAACAATCTCCCCCTCAAGTGAGAGTCCCTTCCACATTGGTACACTCCCCCTCGAGCGGAAGCATTCTCAACCCGAGTACATTACTCATGACCCCTCACTTGTACCGCCGTTCACACACTTATACGGGACACGCTTGCCTGAAATCACCATCAGGAAGACTTT
>Ga0099825_1003571_pt1 | contig 20686 bp, 10 predicted proteins | sample SiratroredBW_FD_76838 | JGI IMG/M metagenome (GOLD analysis project Ga0099825, IMG submission 76838) | Root nodule microbial communities of legume samples collected from California, USA - Siratro red BW | ecosystem: Host-associated > Plants > Roots > Nodule | place: USA: California | collected... | reverse complement strand
GAGAAAGAAAAAAAAAAAAAAAGACTTTTTTTTTAAATAAACCGACCTAAACGTAAAATGTTATTTATAAAAAAAAGTTTAGTTTCGTATTTTCTTCCTTATAAAAAGAATATAGTTTTAATTTTTTTTTTTTTTTTTATTTTTTTTTTTTTAAAAAAAATTTTTTTTTTTTTTTTTTTCTTTCTCTCTTTTTCTTTTTTTCTTTCTCTTTCTTTCTCTTTCTTTCTCTCTATTTATTTTTTTCTTTTTTTCTTTCTTTCTTTTTCTATCTCTTTCCTTCTTTCCTTCTCTTTTTCTTCTCTCTCTCTATTTCTTTCTTTCTTTCTCTTTTCTTTTATTCATTCATTCATCCTTTCTTTCTCTCTTTATTCCATTCTTTCTTTCATTCATTCTTTATCTCTTTTTTTCTTTATCTCTCTCTCTTTCTTTCTCTATTTCTTTCTTTCTTATCTTTTTTTTTCTTTCCCTTAATATTCATTTTATCGTAATAAATTTATTTTATTGTGATAAATTTATTTTATTGCGATATATTCATTTCATCACGACATATTCATTTTATTACGATAAATTTATTTTATTATAATATATTTATTTTATCGTGATAAATTTATTTTATTGTGATATATTCATTTTATCGCGATATATTCGTTTTATCGTGATAAATCCATTTTATCGCGAGAAATTTATTTTACCGCAAGAAATCTATTTTATCGCGAGAAATTCATTTTATCACAGTATATTAATTTTATATCGGTATATTTATTTTATCATGATAAATTCATTTTATCGTATCATGATATAATATGTATTTATTTTATCGTTATAATTTGATTTTATCATACTACCCTTAAACAATATAGGACGTATTCTTCTTGCACCCATAATCTTGTCACGCACCTCAATAAAATTTTGAATTTTAAAAATACCCTTATTCAAATATAAACATGTATTTTCTCTCTTTCTTTCTTCTTTTCTCTCTATCTTTCTTTCTTTGTCTCTTTTTTTTTTCTTTCTTTCTTTTTTATTCTTTTTCTTTCTTTATCTCTTTCTCTTTTTCTTTCTTTATCTTTTTTTTACTTTCTTTCTTTCTCTATTTCTTTCTCTCTCTCTTTCTTTATTTCTTTCTTTCTCTCTTTCTTTATCTTCTTTCTTGCTTTCTTTCTTTCTCTCTTTCTTCTTTTCTCTCTCTCTTTCTTTCTTTCTTTTATCTCTTTCTCTCTTTCTTTGTCTCATTCTTTCTTTCTCTATTTCTCACTACAAAAAATCGTGTATGTGATGACATTTTGTTTTATATAATGTCGATTATAAATGACACTTTATACATGTGTGACGTTTATGAGAAACATCATAGATCTGTGCATCACAATATATAAAATGACGTTTTTGTCCAAAACATTGCAGATTACGCCTTGTATAAAGCCGTATTTTTTCAATGTAAATAATATCAATTGAATTGTCATAATTATTTTTATTGCCAACAACAAAAAATTATACAGTATTTTATAATTATATATCTAGTTGTAATATATCTAATAATATTTAATAATTTATCAGATTTCATAATCATATATGTTACATACATATCCAATAGAAAAAAAATTAAAATAACACAACTTTTGTAATAACAAAAGATCACATTAAAATATTTTATAGTGCAACATAACATAGTATATGTTCTAACAGAGTTCACAAGATATTATGTTCCAAAACACTATTACAACTTACTAAATTGGTCAAACCCACTTCCCTTACAAAATACAAAAAAAAGAATAACATATATATTTAATCTGTCTTGCTGCCTCCACTTGATCCTACAATGTGATTTGGGGATGGAGCACCACTTACAACATTTGATGCCTGAAATATTGACAGCAAAGAAAATTAAATACTGCACCAAGATGTACATGTTAATACTATAGTAGAATTATTTGAAGCACTTACCAAACCAGGTGCCATCGCAGTAACATGTTCAGGTACATCCGATCTTGTAGCAATATAGACAAGTAAGGAATTCATCTGTTCTTTCAGAGCTGCAAGTACAAATTCCATCTTCACTACCTTATCCTCAACTTGTGGTGATATATGATAACACTTGTATTAGTACCAAATATAATAATATAATAAAATAATATTATTGGGATAGTACAGCAAATAAAAACACAAGCTTTTTGAAACTACTAAATTCCTGTGAAGCTTTCTCTAAAACTACACTTATCTTCTTGTGACACTACTATTCCTTGGAATTAAGACCACTATTTGAGTATTCGTAACACCACTTACCTTGTGTGTATGAGGTACCCGTTGCACATAAACTGTATATGACAAGAAGTTGGAGCTTGTTCACATACATATATAGCTTTCTTAGATCTGAGGGATATCATTCTCCTACAATATCATGCAAGTGGAAGCTCGTTAAAAACAACAAAAATATAAATATAAATTTCAGAAGAGCTATAAAATTTTCTATGAAGCAAAGCTTCAAAAGGGGAATAAAATTAAATAAGTAGAGGTGAAGACTAAGCTCCATAACTAAGAATGTTGAGAAATAGTAATTCAAAAGTGTGAAAGCATAACATGGTTAACAAAAAGCTACTAATTCAATCAAATAATTTAGTTACAATAATGTGTATTAACTTCCTGAGGGATTTTTAGCTGGCTACTTACCTAGAATGGTACTTATAAGATGTTGTTCCCATTACAAGCTTTTGTATGCCATACTTGGATGAGTTCTACAATCCCTTTTTCTACACAATCCATTTCAATGTGTAGTTTCCATGCCCGCACCTATATCAGAAAATTATTAGCAAAAGAGAAAAAAAAAGTTTTGAAAATTAATGTTTACTAGAAAATTACCCCGTTCTTTGACAAATATAAATATAATAATCCATAGTCTTATGAATTTTTTGCCTTTCCCTTTCATCATAATCTTGAACTTCCTACTCTCTCAACTCACTTGCAGGAAATTTAGCACCTACTATCAAAATAACCAAAAAAACCAAGTTAAATCTGGTCCTTGAAATATATATTTCAAGAAACAATAAAAACATACACAATAAATCGTAAGCTACATCATGGTTTCTTAAGTATTCTTTGTACACTAAACTTTAAACAAAAACTATTGATTATAATTAGAATTTCTAAAGAAGGACCATTATCTTCTTGGCCATTATGAGTTTTGGTTCAAATCTACTGGTAATTTCAAGAACAAAAAATGGTCAACAACATAATATATACTCACACCAAGCGAGTAAGAATAATAACGTTCATAGGCACAATCAATCAAAAGTCTAAGATTTGTACTCAAGTTACGATAAAATCGTCTTTAGCTTTTGAAACATAAGAAAGGAAAAAAGGTTGAAGTTATCAAAAATCACAAACAAACAATTGCAAGTGCACAAGCACGTTACAAACTTACTCAAAGGAATCACAGGTGTTGGCACGTGAACGTGAAGGATGCAAATTTTTCTTCCTCGAGAATTTTATATCACCTATATAAGATTTAGTTTTCTATCTTTCACATTTTTTGCCACAACAACATAGATTGTATCGTTAACCATGCTTGGACTAGGTTCTATTACAACCGACCAAGGATCCATCAACAACAAAACCAAATCGAAACAATTCCCACCATTCTGATTTCAAAAATCCGAATAACCACCGAATGCGGAATGCAAATCTCGAAATTCCATAATTGTGAAAACGAAATAACCCTAAACAGTTGGTAAATAGAGGAAGAAGGAGAAGAAGAACACATGAGGATCGAGCTGTAGAACAAGAAAACCGTTCGGAACTTAGAGCCAGATTAAGAAATATGACCATATATCATCTGGAGTCTTGATTGCTGGATTTTCAAAGAGATTAATCTTGTAACAAAGTTCAACGACCTCCAACACATGTCATTTTTTTCTTTTTTTCTTTTTGTTTTTTGAATGTCCTATCTTTTGCTTAGACCGTCCTTTGCAGGTTTTTAACAAACTTTTATTTATTTTTTATTTTTTTTCTCTTTCTTTTTTTTAATTCCCCTAGAGAAATGAGATTGAAAATTAAGAAATTAACTAAATGAGAGACTTTGATTGCCCCAATGTGAGGTTCTTGTTTTACTCTTTTATGCAATGATAGTAAGAACTTGAGACAAATCCTTTCGTTTTGGGATAAATGAAAGAAGGAAGAAAGACTACAAAATTTTCGAGTCACATGCTGATGAGAAAATATGGGGGGCAGGACCGTTTTTGATATTCAGTTTGGGAAAAGGATAATTTGGGAAAGGATATTGACTCCACACTCAATAAAGATGAGAATGTGAGTGATAAGTCATGGGGTAAGGATAATTTGGGAAAGGATATTGACTCCACACTCAAGAAAGATGAGAAGGTGAGTGATAAGTCATGGGGTTGATCGCCACACTGAATACATCCTTTTATAGGCCAAAATACCTGAGACCTTTCTAGATTATTAATCCTGACATGCCAAAATATATGCCAAAATATCTAAGACCTTCTAGATTCTATATTAATCCTTATTATGTATCATTATTTTCCACCATAAGAATATGAATAATTCATCTTCTTGTAGTTTTTCTTTTTCCATGTGACCCATTTAACCACTTAATTAAAATACATAATAAAAATTATAAAAGAAAATCCTAAATTATATTTATCCCCTAAAGATCATATCATTCTCCTTCTTCAAAGACATTCATCCTTGAATGTCATGAGTACACTTCTTCCAAGAGAAACATAATTCCGAGAAACATAATTCCAGGATCACAGATCATCCTTTTGTTAATTTCAATTCCGAGAAACATAATTCCAGGATCAAAGATCATCCTTTTGTTAATTTCCCATTCCAAAACAAGAATATTTACAAACACGATTGATTGGTAGATACCAAATGGTGTGTTATTAACATTTCTCATTAAAAACTCTTCCCCACATTGTTGAATGGAGGAAACAACAACATTTGCACAATCATAAAAGAAATAGATGTATTTATTTTTTTCCTTCCTTTTTCTTGATCACTTTTTCTCTCAACTCCTTCTCCTTAATTTCTTTTTCTCTTAACTCTTTCTCTTTATTTTCTTTTTCTCTCAACTCTTTCTCTTTATTTTCTTTTTCTCTCAATTCCTTCTCTTTATTTTCTTCTTTTTCACTAATTTTCTTTTCTACTAGCTCTTTGTTTTCTTTTTCTCCATCTCTCTTTCTCTCATCACAATGATTTTTCTCAGAGAGAAAAATTCAATTCTATTCCAAAATTCCTCTCCCATTACATTTCTGAATACATCCTTTTATAGCCCAAAATGCCTGAGACCTTTCTAGATTATTAATCTTGACGTGCCAAAATATCTAAGACCTTTTAAATTCTATATTAATCCTGACTAGTTTTCATTTCCCACTGAATGTCCCATTATTTCCCACCATGAGAATATGAATGATTCATCTTCTTGTAGTTTTCTTTTTCCATGTGACCTATTCAACCACTTAATTAAAATACATAATAAAAATTATAAAAGAAAATCCTAAATTATATTGATATCCTAACTCTACTAATAGTATGAATCAAATAGACGATTATTGATTATTACTAGGTGGTGAGAGTCGAAGGAGGTCTGAACTGGGTGACTGCAGCTTGAAACATAGTTGGTCAGCAAAGTCTAAGAGGGACTAACCCTGTCATACATGATTAATGATTCATTTGTATGGAGGTTGTGTAGGTTCACAACATAAAGATGTATGACAGGTGCATATCTCGAGGTTTATTCAATACACGAGTCTTTTGGAAGTAGAGTCAAATTTGTAGTGTGTCAGTGTCTTGTATTGTGATGGTGCATGTAACTGAATGAAAGACTTGAGTGATGTTAATCTCTGTGTTTGAATTGAAATACTCAGTATTATTAAAAATTTGGTTAGCTTACCCTTTGTTTTGTTGTACTTGTGTTTTGATATCTGTCTGCAATGATCGTATTTTTGACACGAGAGCAGATAATGTTGCAGATGGATATTGGATGATCATTTGGAATGAGTGGTGCTTTTAGGCATAAGCTAAATTTGGAAAATAATTTGGAGATATTTTGTAATTGTATGTTAGTAGAATTCTGAAGGTAGAATTTTGAAATACTTTAATTGAAAGGATTACTATATGTTGATGAATCATAATTATAATTAGTAGAGTGTTAGCATGTTAGCTTTATGCATATTATTTTTGGAGTGTTACATTGTATAATAAAAATAAGAGAGAAAAATTAAATGAATGAGTCTGGTTAGTAGTTTTTATTTTATTGATTTTTGTGTTTGTTTATTGTTATATTTTTATATTTTTTAAAATTAAACATTTTTAAGTTTTTTTTACCATTTTCTCATTTTTATTTGATTTTTTTTCATTTTTCTACCCACTACGATTTTTTTTCCAATGTACCATTAAAAAAATTACCTACACGAAATATTATTTTTAATATTTATTCAAATAATATTTTTTACAAATAGTATTGTTTCTTTTTTAGGGTCAAAATTTGGTTTTTAAAATTTTAATTTCTAACCTCCATTTTAATATATTTTTATTGAGAAACATATTAGAATGTGATTATGGAGACCAAAATGTAAGGATTAGCTACATTAGTTAATGTATAGGAGTAGAAGTTGTTTCATTATGATGAAACATAAATATCTTATTAAGTTAAAAGGTTTATCCATATAAATTGTTAACTGTTTAAATTAATTTCACAAAAAACAAATATTTGTTTAAAATATTTTTTTCTTTAGCTCTTTAAAATTTTTAAAGATTCGTTTTCTTATATCAGAGTTCATTTTAAAGATATTGTGATGGGAAGTATAACATTTTTATTTGCTTATAAATTATTTTTGAGTAAGTTTCTCTTTGTTATTTTTTAAGTTAATTTTTGAAAAAGTTTGTATGCCTAATGTTGCATGTGTTGTTTTTGGAATAAAGATGATTTTTTATTGGTTCACGAGGATAAGGATATATTTAGATTGTTGATGAAATTTTTTATATGCAAGTTTAAGTGTTTTACGAGGATAGAAAAGTTTTGAATTTATGACTTAATAATTAAGTCTTAACAAAGTAAGGAAAGTTAATATTTTTTTAATATACCTTATGGTAAATGATTGCAGTGTGAATATCACATGATTATAATATATTAATTTTTGTGTAGGGATTATGTTTTATTTAGATTATATTTTAATTATTTGAATATAGAAATTAATGTTTAGAGATATAGTGAAGATGCTTATGTTGTAAGATTATTATGGTTAGCTATGAGATATTAAAAATTTGAAAATGATTGAGATAAAAGTTGTTTAGTTAAAGTGAATAAGTATTAATGAAATATGTTATATATATATATTAGTAGTTAAAAGTTAAAATATTTTAATTAAGTTCAAATTGATTCAAGTTATTATTTTTTTGGAATCAAATATTTCTGTAAGGCATAAAAAATGAAGAAAAAAACTTTTGTTTTGAACTAATTTGATCACTTATTATATTATGTAAAAGATTTTAGTTATATAAAGTTATTAGATGAACAAAATATTTATTGGAAGAAATTCAATTAATTGAAAGTCTGACAACTTTGATAGTTAGACGAGTTAAATTTATTAGACAAGTTATTTAAATTAAAACTCATCACAGATTTAGTTATTGGACAAGTTAATTTTAATCAGACAAAATTCAATTAAAAACTCAATAATTGATAGTTAGACGAATAAATTTTAACTAGCAGATTATTTTTATGAAAACTCAACCTATCACTAATATCAACAAATATTTAACTTACACAGCATTACAATTTCAATTGAAAACAAAAAATTAAGTAAATCAACTTCCTTGCATTTACTTGATCAAATTGGACAACATCAACTGCATAAAATGTGACATCCAAATATGTATAAACATAACCAAAATTAACTATACCAAGCCCAATCATACAATCTTGAACAAAATAATGAGTTATTAAGACGAAGATATCGCACCTAAATTTAATTGTTATAATACAATCTCACAGTACTCATAATTTCTTTCAAACTCTAATATTTCACTTATTTTCCAAATTCAGTTCAAATAAAGGATAAAATTTCAATAATCATTTACCAACTTAAATATTTATTCGCGAATCATTTATAAAAAAAATATAGTAATAATTTCATTTATATTAAAATCTAACTTTTCCCACAAAACTCCAGTTGTCTTTGATTTATGCATGAAACTGAAACTTACCAAAATAAAACTCAAATTATCATGTTGAAGATACCACTGTGAATTTAGACTAACAAATATTCATCTTGCTCAACATATACAATCACACAACCTAGGATGCAAACCACCTTTTTTGAAAACAATCCAACAAAAAAAAGTAACAAAGAAAAACTTATTCTAAATGAAATTATAATTAGAGAAATATCTTTTATTTTATATTAGTTCCTATGATAACTTTAAATCTTAAAAAAGAATAAATGATTAACACAAAAAAATCTAAAAACAAGACAGAGAAAAATTATTTTTTAAAAAATAGTAACTTTTATAAAATAAAATTTAAACAGTTAATTTTTATATTTATAAATTTTTTAACTTAAATAATAAAATATTTCATTTCATTTCAACAGTTTATACTCTTTGTCGAATTACCTCAGTTCTTGTATCAAATTTCCAACATTAGTTTAATTAAGCATCTTAGCCAAATTACCAGGGTTCTTGTATCAAATTTCCCACATTTGTCTAATTAAGTATCTAAAACTAATGAAATACTTATAACTCACTAATTGTTTAAAAAGTAATTGTGAAAATTGTAAGAAATTATAACTCAATTGTTTTTTTTTTGGCTTAAATTAATTTTTTTCATTCTTATTATGTAATTGTACTGATTTAAAAATTCATTTTTTTATTCTTATTATGTAATTTTAGTTTATTAATGAATTAATTTACAAAGTCTTATTTATAAGTAAAATTAAATAGTTACATTCTATTCCAACATTTTTACTGCATTGTTCTAAAATATTCAAACAAGCTAAGTTCGACGGGACAAATGTAAATTTTTTCTATTAATAATATTCGTACCAATATTTAAAATAAAAAGGTAATTTATTGTATATTTTTTTTTCATTTTAATAAATGTTGATAATACGTAACAATGAGCTAAAAAAAGACATCAATGTAATCCATGAAAGAAAAAATAAGCATTCTTTTTCTTTAAATAAAAAAATCAATTAAGGACGGTTGGAGGGGCAAGAATAAGGGTATCCTCTTTTTTCTTCTTTCCCATTTCTATGTATTCAATAGAAATAAATGTAAATCATCTGTGTCCCTATTGTTCTATAAATAATAACCTATTAAAACCATTACCATGTTAATTTAAACAATCTCATTTTACATTTTCTTTTTCTCTTCTATCTGTTATTTTTTTTTTTCCCTTTCCATCCCTATCTCAATCCAAACATAACATTAATAAACTTACCTAATATTAGTTAAGTTGAAATAGAAATGTATTAGTTTCCTTTTGTTATCCCTACTTAAAATAGATGTGGATATAAAGTTTGTAGATAGGATAGTGATGGTATTGATATGTGCAACCTACATTAATTATAAGTCCTAAATTGTTTTGTGCTAATTAATTTATCTAAAACAACCATTGTATTGCTTACCAAATAATTGAGAGAGTGATCTAGTCAAGTTGCAAGTTCAAAGGAATAATTTTGCGATTCAATCTTAAGTACAAAACAAACATATTTTTGGTGTAAACATAATGATATTATAATCAATATTTTAGATACTAACTAGTGATTAATAGCTACTATTTAGGAATTTTTCTTCTTTATTTTGATCTCACATGACATATCAAACTTTACAGCTCAAAAACTATGCATGGTCCATACTCTTTACATGACTACAAGGTAGTATTGGTTTCTTCTTTTCCTATCAATGTTTTTTATTATTTAGCTTTCCAATGCATAACGTGTGCTCCATTACCAATAAAAAAAAAGTTAGCAACTTTATAATTTTTAATTTAAGAAAGTTTTATTTTTATTACAAAGAGACAAAATATATTTTTATTTATTTATAAATTAACATTTTTTAGTTTTTTAAAATTATATTATTTATTTTTTATAAGTTTATGTTATTTTCAACTACAACATGATGATATTCTTGAAATTTGAGCATAGAATATGAACTTTATTAATAGTTTTTGAGGTTAGATACTTTATCATGGAGATATACTTTTATATTTAGTGTATATATTTATTAAATTATTAATTGTTATCTTTTTATTTTTTTGATATTGTTATTGATTAGGTATTGAAGTAATGTCTCTTGATAAAGTGTTGAATATTAATTTCATGACGTTATGAATGGTGACAACTGAATATGAAAATTATTGATAGAGAAAATTGTGTTAGTCTTGTAAATATTAATAAAATAATTAATATAATGTTTTTAATAATTTTATTTATAATTATTTACTTTGTATGTTTTATTTTTTATACATTTTTTATTTTAGATATTTTATTTTCAATAGTTTGCTAACATTTTATTATTTTTTATTACTTTTATGCATTTTCTTATCTCTTTGTATATAATTTTTCTCAAATAAACTTTATTTTGAGTGATATCTCTCTTTAAGAATATTTTAAATTCTATTATTATTTCTTGAATAATATTTGTCTATAATAAATATTCAATTGATAAAAATAAAATTATAGCTCTATGTCATTTTTTAACTGCTTACAACCTCGGTAATGAGAGACATTTGTGTTTTTTTTTTCCAAAATAAACTTTTATTACTTTCTTTCCATGCAAACTACACTTTTGCTACTATTTTTTTTTAATGCAAGCTGTTTCTTCACCTTTTAGTCTGTTTTTCTTTTCTTTGTTATATTTCGTCTGAGTGTGGTTTGTCCAGTGGCGTGAAAATCATCTTATTATTTAATTATATCTCATGCATAATGTCAGTGAGGTTTTTTAGTTATTTATTTAATTTGGCAGGGACTATCCAATTTGTAATAGCTTTTTGTCCTTTCAGGCGTCTCTTACGGACAAATATATATTATTAAATATTAAATGTACATTCGAATTGAGCTATATCTTATATAGATAAGGTTTACTATTTTTATTTTACATATAACTACTTTTCTTTAAAATTCTGAAATTAATTTTTTTTATAAATTAATAAATTGGTTGATTCTCAATTATTACATTTAAATATTGTGATTTCAGGTTCTCTTGATCTTGAATTATAAAATTTTGGCATCTAAAACTATTTAGGAAAAGTAATCTATTTTATGTTTTAAAGAATGAGTAAATAAGAGGAAGATGATGATACCCTAGTAAATTTTCAATATTAGGAATAACTTGAGGCAACAAAGCAAATAAATGTAATAAAAAAATTCGGTTTTTTAATTGGATTGGTGAAATTTTTTAAAAAAGTTATCAAAATGAGTAATTTTTTATTTTAAAATAAAATTGTGTAACTATCATTATATTTTAGTTTTTTTTTAAACAAAATCATAATTCATTATATTGAAGTTGTATCATATTAATATGATTTCACTTTCACAAATAAAAAATTGTATCATGCATTCATGACTTCTTTACAATTAAATTATGTCATATTGACGTAACTTACTCATATGCGTAAATTTTTCAAAATCTGTCAATTTTAGTATTTTTATAAAAAATGCACCAATTTAGTTAAAAAAAAACTTAAAAGATTCATGTCTCTAAGTAAAGGAAACTCTTAAAAGCCACTATCAATTGCAATAAACAAATGAAAAATTTCAACAAACTTTAGAAACCTTGATGAATGAATAAAAAATATTGAAATTTGACCCAACACCATCAAAGTAAGATTGTTAACCTTTGATCTAATTATGGAAGAACTCATTCTTCTCACTACATGGTCCCAAAGTTGGACTTATTCACAGAATAAATGTGGTACAATTAAAGATGTTTGTTGGAACATTACTCAACATTAGATTGCTTTAATGGTTTGCAGGAGAGATGCATCTCATTCTTCAAAATAATTTCTCACATGTTTGTCAGCGTAACAAGGTTAAAGCCCTGATAATTGATGACCTATTTGATGTGGAACAACAAGAGTAAGAATCCTTGAAAGATTGTATGACTCATTTTTGCAACATTATGATATACGTTCCCAAAAAGAAAAAATGTTTAGTGATGCCTTTGTAAAATGACTATGGATGAACCCATTTAATGAATCTATGTACAATAGAAAAGCTAAGACAATGACATAGGGGAGTTTTAAGGCCTCATCTTCATATTGAGGTTGGGAAAAAACTTGGACATGTCTTGGAAAAAACTACATTACAAGACCAACAACGTGAGTAAAAGCCTAGATCGAGCAAATCTCACTATGACAAGGAAGTCAATAAATAGTGCAATTTGTACAAATTCCATTTACCTCTACCCAACATTAATATCACTCCACCTAATGTGTCAAAGAAAAATTCTGAAAAAGTTGCTTCTAAGTTTCCAACTCAACTAATCAAATACTTGAGCTTGAACAAGTGATGCAAATTCCACACGATTTATGTGCATGATACAAACAATGATACACTACACTACAACAAATTGAAAGCCTAATAAAAGAAGTGTATTTATGGCAATGCAAAAAGAAAAGGTTAAGCCCTGACACTCTCAACAATGAGGAACATGAGACCCTAATCTTAGAGGACTTTAATATAATTACAAAAGCATTTTTTGGTAGGGATTTGAGGTGTTTAGGTAAGAAAAGATATTAAAGGTCAACATTAATCCTATTTGTGGGAGAAGAAAAGTGATCATAGGTGTTTATCATGTTCTCAAACACCAACTTATTGGATGTTGCTACACATGAAGACAACCTCATCATTCTCTTGATGGTAATGATGGTCCAAAACATTCGTATAGTCTTGATTAATCAAGAGAGTTCAACAAATGTTGTGTTTTGAGACATGTTTGTAGGCTTATAAATTCCTCATTATCAACTCAAACCTTTCAATAAGAATATTGGTTGAATTTTTCTAATAACAACTAGAAATAAAAGGTTACACCAAACTCAATACTATTTTCATAGGAAACGATGTGACGAAGACAATAATTACATTATGCTAAATAAACTACCATTTTTATGATATTTTTTTAGGTTTGAGGTTTAAGAAATTGAAAGTTAAATTTTATAATAAAGATAAACATATCAAAGTATTGAAGATTAAGAAAGGAAAAATAAATGTTATAAAATAAAAAACGACAAAACATCTACCAACCTCACATATTAAAAAATACAATATACAATTTTGCTATTAAATGTAACGATGGTAAAAAAAACAAACAAATAAAAAACAACACATATACATAATATATTTCCTCACAAAAATTATAACATCTTAAAGAGTACAAAAATCTTAATTTAATTTAATAGATAATTATCGAAAATAATTAAATTATAATGTATTGTAAAGATAGAACATTTTATTAACGTGAGTATAAGAGTACATATAATCTTACACACTATAAATTAAATCTCACAACTTAAATAAAAAAGTTTTAATTTTTTCAATTAAAAATTATTAATATTTTTAATAATTCAAAAGTACATTTCTCATATGATTTAGAGTTTCTATTCCCTGTTATCTTTTATATTTATTTCTAAATTAAATTTTAAGTAATAGTTAAAATTAATCTTTGATCACAATTTAAATATTTGGTTCTAAATCTGAAACATAAGTATATATTTGAAAGTATTTTTTTACAATATTTTTAATTATAATATAATTTATATATTAAAAATATGTATTTATAACCAATTACAAGTATATACAAATATTTAGTTAGGACAACATAGCATGCATCAATATCATCTTCTCTCTTAACTTTTGGATTAAAGAAGAAATAAAAAGAAAAAAGAAAGAGAGAATTGAAACTTTATTTTTTTATTAAGTTTTTTTTTTTCATTTTATACTCCTCCAATCTAAATAAAACATAATTTTTTGTTAAGATACATTTACTCTTTTCCATTAGTAGAAATATAATCCATAAAGTCCAATAAAAAAACAAAAATGAAGAATTATTTGTTTCAAAATTTGAACTATAAAAAAGTGTACTTTAAACTGAGAAGATTAAATTTGATAAATGATTTGTTAAATTATTTTTTTTTATGAAAAAGGAGTATTTTTTTTAATAAATTACTAAATCTTAATGTTAATACCAATTGTTTGTTGATATAATTGATAAGTAAAATCCTGATATAAAATTATATCAACGGAAAATATATAGTTTGGGAGATAAATATTTTTGTTCTAAAAAAATAATTATAAAACAAAATTAATAAATATTCCATTAGAATATTATGAATTTTTCTTTTTGATGTTGATAATTAGAAGTAATGAACCGATTAGGATAACGACTTCAAATCTGTTTATGCAATAATCAAGGGGCAATCATAGGATATGGAATGATGTCATCACAATCAATAACAAAGTAAATTAGAAATTATTTAGTTCATAATATTATAAATACGAAATATCTAATCACTTTATTAATATTTTTTTTATCATTTAGCTTTATCAATCATCTTTAATAATTTATATTTTTTAATCATGTTTATTTATGTATAATATTTGAATTTAAAATAGATTAAAATCTTGTGTTGTTTAAAGCACATTCATGTGCAATAATGCAATGACTTTTACAGAGTGGGTACATTAATAAACTGAAAATAATGTTTTAAGTACAAATCTCTAAGGTTATTAACGTCATTTCATATTGACTTAAACTCCGTGAAGTCGTGACTATGCACGAAAAGCCGGAATCATGTGAAGCGAGATTACGCCACGTGTCCTTACTCAAATCTTTAAGATCTTCTCCATGACCTCGTTCTTCCTTGAGCACCCGGCTTTTGATTTGATCCACGTCAGCAGAGTTGTGTCCCCAAACATGCGGACATGGAAATATCTTCGCCACGTGGCAGTTCTTGAACATCCCACACCTCCACTTCGTCCACGTCACCAACCTGGGTCATCGCGCTTCCAACCCACCCAATATATCTTTCTTTTGCTTCTCCTCTAAACTTAACGTCGGCGTTATCTGCTTCTCCACCGCGCTTTCAGATTGGTCAATCTCCTTTCATCTTTATAACAGAACACGACCCAGCTTCAGGATTTTTCTCCCTTTTTCTATAATTTTTTTTTTTGAAAATTTGTTTATCCTAATTTCGCTTTAAGGTTTACAGCGCTTTAATTTTATCATTGTTGTTATTATGACGTAACTCCAATCTTCTCGTAATGACTCCATAATGGCGATTAGTGAAGTTTCTTACCTGGTAATCCTCTCTTTATTTTTTGAAGTTTTTGATTTGGAATGATGATATCTTCTTCTTCTTTCTATTTTCAAATCTATTCGTTTTTGACAGTGTCAGCGATTTAGCACGAAGAATACGATGCGTCGTTTCTGGTTTTGGATGTTCATGTTTGAGCAACGATCTTGTGTGTGTGTACGGTTACTGCTCTGACGTTTTGGATTTTCAGTAAGTCAAATCTTGGAAGGCCTCAGTAAGTTCTTCAGCTTAGTTAGGGTTTGGAAGATACTTGCGAAGGAAAATTGAATAGCTTCGTGCAGGGGTTAGTGTTTGCTCTAGATCCATGGTTGGTTTTGAATAATTTTGTATGTTGGATTTGAAGTGAATGGTTTTAGTAAGTGATTGTAAGCTATTACAGGGTGAGAATTACAGTAGAAAGGGTTTTTGTTTGAGAGCGCTGTGGATATCTGGTCAAGGCATTTGTTAATCTTACTTGTATTTGTTGTATAGATTTTTTCTTTTTTCTTTTTAACTGCATTTCTAGTGATTTGCAGTTGCATTTGGGCTGGGGTTCCTGGAGATTGTTGAATGTGTGCTGTTTTTCTTTGGATGAGGACGAGTTATAATCACTGTGAATTTGGGCATTCTGGATGACAAGGGTTGCCCAGATGAGTGTCGATGGCGACAGCAAAGAGCTGAGTCAGCGCTTACGAGATGCGAAGAAGATTGCTGGTGGGGAACATGAGTTATGCGAGGGTGATGAAGTGAAATGTAATGGAGTAGCTGAAGAAGTTAAGGTTGGACTGCGGGGGACTGTGGAGTCCTCCTCTGCTCAGCAGCATATTCCACAGCCTCAAGGGGCAATAATATGTTGGGAGAGATTTTTGCATATTAGATCTCTTAAGGTCTTGCTTGTGGAGAATGATGACTCTACTCGTCATGTTGTCACTGCACTGCTTCGCAATTGTAGTTATGAAGGTTAGTTTTCTGTTTATAATCGAATCCCTTAATTATTTGGTTAGGTCTGAACACCTGACCTTTTAACAAGTGCCGTTTGCACTGTATAATTTTATGTTGCTTGTCCTTTTGTATATTTATTTTTATACATATCGGTGCATGCTCAAAATGGTAGGCGTATTTATCACCTTTGTCCCGCTGATACGATGATTGTTCATGTGTGTAATTGTTTGACTTTTAATAATATCTGCAAATTGCTAAATTACCCACCCAAATTGTATACTGCACATGGATGTTGTTTCTTGTTGAATAGTTTTTCTGGAGATGCTTGGCGGTGACTTGTTTCCTACATCAATCTGCATCCAAATTTTGTATTTTTGAAAAAGTTACTTTTATATACTAGCACTATGATTGAAATCATAGTGCATTGGAAGCGAAGAACATAAGGAAGCTTAATCAAACTCAAATTTAAGTACGAATCACATGTTTACTTCTTATGATAAAAGTGATATGACTAGAAACTTGAATCGATGATTCTAATGAGTATGGAATAAAAAAACATGAATAAGAACATACCAAGTAATTAAAAACATTTAGGAATGAGAATTAAAAAACATATAACCGAATGAATAGAAGAAGTTGACTTAAAAACAACACATGAACAAGACAGAGACAAGAACCTTAAAAAAAATTTAAAAGAAGAAAAGGTGGAGAGGACTTAAGGGATGGAAGAAGCAAATTTTCACTTGTGGTTGAAGAAGCAAATGTTCACTTGTAGTTGAAGAAGCATCTCTATGTTCAAGATAAGCTTCAAGGAAGAATCACCACCTGACTCCTAGAAGTTCAAATGAGACTCCAAAGTATAAGATCACTCTGACAAGTGTCTTAAAACTCAAATTTTCGTAAATGTTAGAAGTGAAGCACAAGGATATGAGATGGTTATATATAGGTGTGCCATCTGATAATGCTCCTAATTACATTGAAATGCTTCTTAAATGAAAAATGTAAATCCTAATAATTCAAGCACATGGTCGAAAATCATAGAGGAAATGAGAGGGAAGTTTGAATTTTAAGAATTCAAATCTTCGTTGTAATATGTCTTTGGCTGAAAATGATTATGCACTTGATTTTCTTGCTTTCCTTGCCCATCTTTGCTTCCAATGATTGAGTTTCAACTAGCTTTAATTGGGCTTGAATTGCACTCCCTTACCTTGCTTGTTTGGAAGCTACAAAGTGGTCTTCATTTGGGCTTGATAAAAGCTCAACTATTATCTATTCTATATTTACTATTTGCCCCTATTTTACGAGAAATAAAACCTAAGAATTACATTTCCTAGAAATACAAAATAAAAAAAGGATCGTTTTGTTGAGCAAGAACATCCTTGCTTGTCATGCTTCAAATATTTTTTTGGAAATGATATGTTCTTGCTCATTTTTTTCTATCTCATTCATTCAATCATCACACTATCTTCAACTTTTCAATATATCTTTCGGAGATTCTAAAGTTACTTACGAGTTCAAGCTTGAGGGGAGGGTTTTAGAATTGTGAAAAGGACGTAAGCATTTGAGTTTCATTGTGCAATAACCCAAAATAAATTGGTTGTCTGAAATGCATTTCTAAGCCCTAGAGTATGTTTTTGTGAGGAAATCATTAAATCAATGACTCAAAAATTGACATTCAGGTGCAATTTGATAGGCATTATGGCCCTAAATCTTTAGATTCTTAAGTGCTCTTTTTTATCCACCAGAGTTTAAAATATGATCATTTAGAGTTAATTGGTTTTCTTCACTATGTGTCTAAGCTTCCAAGTGTTGGTGGTGTGGGGGAAATCATTAAATGAATGATGTAGACTAACTATTTGAAACACTTTATGGCTTCAAAGATATGGTTTTTCTCCTTACTTTTAATTAATTGCAAATAAAATTGTTGATTTTGAAAGAGTTTCTTAACTTAACAACTCATATGTAGGTTATGTTATGATACAATTGCTAGTTATGGTACTTGAGCCCCACATTGGAAGCTTGGGATCTTGGTGTGGGGTTTGTAAGAACTTGGCTCTCCAATTACAATAGCTAGTTCTCCCACATCCGCACCAATGTATAAAGGATTAGATTTCCTTGTTTAGGTTGAAAATTAGGGTAAAATAATATGCAATAACATCTATATAATAAGCATCTGTAGTGTACTTTGTAGTGTACTTAGTCACATGGTTTTGGTTCAAAGTGCCTCTATTCTTCTCGTCTAAGATGCTCTCCAAATTCTAGTATAGGCACCTGCCTCCCCCCCTCCCTCTCCTAAATGGAGGAAACTCTTGATGGTCAATTATGTAGTATACTTGATTCCACCTTCCACCCCTTAACCAAAATGCATTTTGCCCTCGTGGCACTTGAAAATCAATTTGTTCTATGGTGCCCTCTCTTTATAGTAATGATACTTCTTACAAAGTGGACTTTAAGCCCAATTGAACCTCATTCAACTTGTAAAGTGAGTTTTGCATCCATTTTTATTTATAATTTGATTATATCTCTAGTTAATGTGAGATCTTCAATACACCACCTCACACTAAGGACTCAGAATCTTGAACATGAGACTAAATATTTGTGGGTGGTTTGATAGTGAGTAACATGATAGACTTACTAAACTTTGTTAGGATATGCCCTAATACTAGTTGTTGGACAATTATGAGCGGATTAAACAATTGGGAGATCTTCACCAATGAGTTACGAGTCAACAACACAAGAGAACTTGATATTATTTTCAACCCAAAATCTTAGGGCTACACAATGTGGGTCTTTCTCATTTATGTGTTACTTGACTTACCCATTTCTATACAATTTGAGACTTCAACTCATATTTGAACTCCAACCATTTCTCCTCAGGTCCAAGTCCCTTTCACGTCGATGCACTTTCTCTTAGTGAGAGCATTTCTTAATCATGCGTACTTTAGCGGTGACTATCGTTTATCATATCGAGACACACTTGTATGAAACTCTTATTGGAAGGACTTTTGATACAAGAAATCTACAAATCTAGGATCCATCACTCATTCCATATCGTACTTGATTAAGCTGATCGCCAAGACAAACTATACTTTCATACCACCTTAGAAAGTGGATTTAGGCATAATTTGATCTTAAAAAATCAAATTGCGAAGTGAGGTTTGTATTCACTTATATACTAAATTTGGTTATAACTCTAGTCAACTCGGATTTTCAACATACTGTCTCATGTTGAGGACTAGACATCTTAAATGTGAGACTATATATTTGGAAATGGTCCTTTTGTGAGCTGATAGTGTGTGATACAATAGGTCCAACAAATATTGTTAGGATAAAATATAATACTATCTTAGAGAGTTTTAGGCATGACTTAATGTCACAAAACCGACTTTTAAGGTAATGCTTGCATCAACTTATAGACTACTGTGACCATTTATATAGTTAATGTTGAATCTCCAACAATATTGAACACTTGTGCATGATTTTGCATGACTTAAGAAAAAATGAAAATTGCACATACACTCACTTATGAAGCTAGCCGTGTCACCAGAGAGAGAATTCATTGCCAAACAAAGCGGGTTGTCAGATGGAGGTGGTTGTTGGAGAATAACAGTCTTTATAAGGAGAGAAAAGGATGTAGATACCATGTTCACGAAGAATGCAAAGTCTTTGACACTAATACTGGTTGATTTTTGTTCACTATTAAGCTATGTAATATAAAAAAATTAAATTAGAAGACCCAAAACCCTCTCAAACGCCCATTAACTGAGGGTATTTGGAGTTTTGATCTATTTGTACTTTACAACAAATGAGTTGCCTAGGGTTTGCTATTTGCACTTTGAGGCTTGGAAAAGACTACAAGAAGAACAATGATGTCGGGGAGCCGGAGACTTCAATCACTGCCACTAGGACCAATGAGCAAACCTGTAATGGGATAGAAGGGTTCCTTAAAAAAAATTCCTTATATCCTAATCCCTGTAAGTATATGACATAAAAGCAATCTTCTGTCACGCATAGAATTAATCCATTATATATGTATGGTCCTGATGCATGATTCACTGATTCCTAATCCTGTGAGTTAGTAGGCTTACTTGTGATTTTGACATTCTGTATGGAAATGGGAGATAATGTTATTCATGGAAAAGTAGAAATAGCTACAGGGTAAAGAACTGGGTGCCCCTAAATATGGAGGTGCTCTGTTGGCCTCTTTAGAATATAGGCCAAGCAATCTGTAAAGCCTGCCTGACTTTTGTTCTGTAAGAGTTTAGTTTCTGTTGTTATGTTTAATTATTGTAAATCTTATATATCAATTGATTGTGAATATATCTAATAATTTTTAATATAATTCTATGTAACAAGTTTAATATTGTTATATAAGAGCTTAGTTTGTGTTTTTTCTTTTTTTGTTTTTGTTTTTTTTTTTTTTTTTTTTTT
>Ga0099825_1003569_pt1 | contig 20689 bp, 15 predicted proteins | sample SiratroredBW_FD_76838 | JGI IMG/M metagenome (GOLD analysis project Ga0099825, IMG submission 76838) | Root nodule microbial communities of legume samples collected from California, USA - Siratro red BW | ecosystem: Host-associated > Plants > Roots > Nodule | place: USA: California | collected... | reverse complement strand
TTTTTTTGTTTATGTTTTTAAGTTAATAAATTTTTTTTTTTTTTTTGTTTTTTTTTTTTATTAAATATATTTTTAATTTTTTTTTTTTTTTTTTTTTTTAACTTTATGTATGGCTATCTAGTATGACGATGTACTGCCCTTGATTTTTATGTTGTTTTTTTTTTGTCTAGATTGTTTATTCTTTGTATTCATATCTAATGTTCTTGAAGTTTTTGTTCACTTGAATTTGACATGGCTTGTTTGTTCAACAGGTATCCAAGGGAAGATGAGAGATTACCAACTTGCTGGGCTGAACTGGCTAATACGATTGTATGAGAATGGCATAAATGGAATTCTAGCAGATGAAATGGTAGGTAGCAGATGCTTGTCTCGGATAAATCTCATTTAAATAACTGCCTTGTGATGAGTACTTTGATGAAATGAATATATTTAATAAAAGCTATGATAAAATATGAATAAATATATTGTTTTGCAGGGGCTTGGAAAAACCTTGCAAACTATATCTTTGCTAGGCTACTTACATGAGTTCAGAGGAATAACCGGCCCTCATATGGTAGTTGCTCCTAAATCTACTCTTGGAAATTGGATGAATGAAATTCGTCGCTTCTGCCCTGTTTTACGTGCTATAAAGTTCCTTGGCAACCCTGATGAAAGGGTGAGACTAGCTTTACTGGACCAAATTATCTGCTTAAAATTACAGTCAATTTTTGCTACTGACACTTCTTTTTAATGGTTTAAATAATTGCAGAAGCACATAAGAGAAGAGTTACTCGTTGCTGGTAAGTTTGATGTGTGTGTTACAAGTTTTGAAATGGTAATCAAGGAGAAGTCTGCTTTACGGCGGTTTAGTTGGCGCTACATTATTATTGATGAGGCACATCGAATCAAGAACGAGAATTCTCTCCTGTCAAAAACAATGAGGCTATACAACACAAACTATCGTCTCCTCATTACCGGCACACCATTACAGGTATAGTTTGCTGTGTTTATAATTCAAACTTTAGCAGAGATGAAAACTGTGCTGGATGAGTAGATATGCTAGTTTAAATAGGATTAGGTATGAATACTTTAGAAATAACAGCTGGAACAGCGCCCTTTGGTAGAAAAGATGGTTCGAAATTGCCTTGGGTGGTTTCACTAAGTGTGGAAAAGATCTGCAGGAGCCCCAATAAAGAAAGTGAATCAGGAGGAGGATAGCTTAATCACTGTAGGCAGAGAGAGACTGGGAAAAAAACTAGAAGCAAAGCCATTAAGAACAATCTAGACATAATTTATGACAATACGGTGATGTCATTTGAACCATGTCGCTAATGCTAAAGGAATGGGGATACACTTTTTTGTTATCTTTATTATTGTTACAGCATTTTGTATTTAATTTATTGATCTCTTAGAATAGAGATATCACCATGCCAATTCTTTCATATAATTGAATTAAGTACTATCTCACACGTATGAGGTTAACAAGGCCTTAAATGAAAGAGCTTGTTCTATCTGTTTCTAATAGATAGTGGGCTGAGTTGTTTAGTTTCTGATATGTCAGTCTGTTATTTACTTCAATTTTTTTGGTTGGATGGAAAGAACTGAATTTTCTCCCAATATATATTTGTTATTTTTTCTGCCTGTTTTTAGATTTTAGACCCTTTTTGGTGAAACAATGTTTTTGTTAGAATATGCAAGAATTATCTCTACTGCTGCTTAGTATTTGGTCTATTGGCAAATGTTGATTAGAAGAAAGGTTGTGTAGCTCATGTGCATTGGTATTTTTTTTATCTATGCTTATATTTTGGTTGCGTAAATCGAAGACTTTTTCTTGCTATTTTGTGTTATGATTTATCTTTCAACCCACACATTAGCCTTCTTTGGATAAACTTTTCCGGAAGGATTTGTAGGAGAAAAAAAAAAAGATGAAAACATGAAGTAAGCTTATTCATTAGCTAAAATTAGCTTATGCGTAAGTTAATTTGTAGAATCTCTCTCATATACCCTCTAATTTTATTTTATTTTTAATTTGTGCATAAGTAAATTTTAGTTATTGGAAAAACTGTTTTTTTTTTTTTCTTTTAGAATTCCTTTTGAAGAAGTTTGACCAAACTGATCCTTTATATCTTTTAAAAATTATTTGAGGTCTGATTTATTTTGAAATCCAAATTTAATTCTCTTTCACTGGTTGCAGTTGATGATGTGAGTTCACTTGACTAATTAATGCGATTCATTTGTTTTGTTGTGGCAGAATAATCTGCATGAACTATGGGCTCTTCTCAACTTTCTATTACCTGAAATATTTAGTTCTGCTGAAACTTTTGATGAATGGTTTCAAATCTCTGGTGAAAATGATGAGCAAGAAGTTGTTCAACAACTACACAAGGTAAGCCTTTAATCTTCTTCTATCTTTAAGAGGCTATTATGATAACATGATACATAATAATGTTGTGTAATTTTGTGTGTAATTAAGGTCCTCCGTCCATTTCTTCTTCGAAGGTTGAAGTCAGATGTTGAAAAAGGTTTGCCACCAAAAAAGGAAACCATTCTCAAGGTAGGAATGTCACAGATGCAGAAACAGTATTATAAGGCATTACTGCAGAAGGATCTGGAGGTTGTTAATGCAGGTGGAGAACGGAAACGTCTCCTAAATATAGCGATGCAACTACGAAAATGTTGTAATCACCCGTATCTCTTCCAAGGTGCTGAACCTGGTCCTCCCTATACAACAGGAGACCATCTCATTACAAATGCTGGTAAACTTTGTTTACATCAAGAGTACTTAAAATTCCCCTTTTGGCTGATCTATTAGATCTGAGAAAATGTCGCTTTTTCACAAATAATATTTCATTCTTAGGTAAAATGGTTCTTCTGGATAAGTTACTTCCTAAACTGAAAGAGCGCGATTCTAGGGTCCTTATATTTTCACAGGTCAGTTCTTTGTATGAAAAAGATTCTTGAAACTACTAGCTATGACTGTATATCTGTTCCATTCTTGCTTAATTCCTGGCACTTCTCCAGATGACTAGGCTGCTAGACATACTTGAAGATTATCTTATGTTTCGTGGATACCAATATTGTCGCATAGATGGTAATACTGGTGGAGAGGATCGGGATGCTTCAATTGAGAATTTCAACAAACCAGGAAGTGAAAAATTTGTCTTCTTGTTATCTACTCGGGCAGGAGGCCTTGGCATTAATCTTGCTACTGCTGATGTTGTCATTCTTTATGACAGTGACTGGTGAGTATTCTGATTGATTATATCAGCAGCCTTTTTATTTGCAATGGTACCATTAGTTCAAGACTAAATGTTTGTTGAGAATTGGTGTTTTTTGTAATAGGAACCCACAAGTTGATCTGCAAGCTCAGGATCGTGCACATAGGATTGGCCAAAAGAAAGAAGTTCAAGTTTTCCGATTTTGCACTGAGGTTTTTGATTTTTTTACTTTATCATTCTGTTCATCATTAGTTAAACTTCCTTCATGAAATCACTGATACTAGCACTAGATACAGAAATGAGATATCACTTGGCTTCTAAAAATTGTTACTTTCTTGCTCTTAAGTTACTACTTCAAGGAATAAAATTAATATATCTTTAACATAAATTAGAATAAAGACACCATGTTTCATAACTAAGCAATTCCAGATACATAAAATACTACTGTTCATTGTGTAATCTTGATTGGCAAAAAATCCTAAAAGTAATTAAAAATATGTAACCTAGAAATTATGAAAGATATTCAAAATGTGTTTGACGCTGCTGGTATAACAGACATTTTAGTGTAAAGGTGCTTCGTGGTTTTTACTATCTATCTGTCAATATCTCGTTCTTATATCATGGGAATTGCCTGCAGTATACGATTGAGGAAAAAGTCATTGAAAGAGCTTACAAAAAGCTTGCACTTGATGCTCTGGTGATTCAGCAAGGCCGATTAGCTGAACAGAAGAGTAAGGGTTTCAAGAATTGTTTTATTTTTGTTCCAAGATTTATGGATTATATAATTTGGTACAATCTGTTTGTGTGCAGCTGTAAATAAAGATGAGTTGCTTCAAATGGTTAGATTTGGTGCTGAAATGGTTTTTAGTTCCAAGGACAGTACTATTACAGATGAAGATATTGACCGAATTATTGCTAAAGGAGAGGAAGCAACAGCTGAGCTTGATGCTAAGATGAAAAAATTTACGGAGGATGCTATCAAATTTAAGATGGATGACAGTATGTAACCTTTGTACCCATCAAATTTAAGATTGGTCATGTTTGAGATATATTTTCTTTTTTGAATTCCTGTTTATCCATAGGTTTTATGCTTTGTTCTGCACCTTTGTATGCATCAATTAAGCAAGAAATTAAATGCTTTGCGCCATTTTCATTTTGTGGTTCATCCCTTTCTTGTGATGAAATGATGAACTAGTTATTGACATGTTCCTTGTTTTGTATATTAGCTTTTTGTGGTATATACATAAAAGCTATAAGTAAATTTGTATGCACTCCTTTCTTTTAGTGATCATATGCATACATACAAAAGTTTTTTTGACTCCTGTTTGGCTACTTAATATTGCTTTTTAAACTTCATGAAGTTTGAAGTTACTAATGTTTATATTTTCATTTTGTAGCTGCTGAGTTGTACGATTTTGATGATGAGAAGGTAAGTTGACATTTTATCTTTGCTCAATATGAACCATGTTTTTTGCATAAACCCCCTTGCCTTTCTCTTGTGTTTTTTTAACCAACCTCTGGATGTACTTTTTTCTTTAAATGAAGGATGAAAACAAATTTGATTTCAAAAAAATTGTGAGCGAAAACTGGGTGGAGCCACCAAGAAGAGAACGGAAGCGCAAGTAAATATTGCTTTTCATTCTGTATATTGAGTTACAGATTTTTTGTTGTCACCCTGATTTATAATTTTATTTATCTGCGGGTGGTATGACTTTAGTTATTCGGAGTCCGATTATTTCAAGCAAACAATGCGCCAAGGTGCTCCAACTAAACCTAAAGAGCCACGCATTCCTAGGATGCCTCAATTGTAAGCTTCTCACAAAAGCCTTTTCCTATAATTTTTAGATATAGTGCATTTATTTGAACTGATCAATTCTGTTTCCTTCAGGCATGATTTCCAGTTTTTCAACACACAAAGGCTGAGTGAGCTGTATGAAAAGGAAGTTCGCTACCTCATGGTGTGTGACCTAACCTTACTGATTGAACAATTTTAGGTTTAGCTCATTCAACGTTTGTATAACTGGTGCTTAAATTGCTTAAAAAATTTCAGCAAACACATCAGAAGAATCAGTTGAAAGACTCCATAGATGTTGATGAACCAGAAGGTATGGAATTATTGAACAGAATGTTGTCTCCTCCCTTATTATGATCTGTGTATAATTAATTAGGTATGTACATTACAGTCTGTCTCAGGACAGAGGGTAAAAAGAGTATTTACTTGGAAGAAAACAGGGGTACGAAAGTAGTTAAGAATGATTTTTGGGAAAGGAGCATTCGAATTTGTAGCATTTGTGAACTGAGAATTATTTTCTTTGTTGTCATTCGACATTAACAGAAGCATTACATTGCCAGCACTCTGATTCATAGGTGTCATCAATAGGAACTAACATTGAACTTTTAATATCAATTTTGAAATTTCAATAGATTAAAGGTTTTGGGTGAAGCTGCAATGCCTTTTTTGGTATGTTTAGAACATGTTTTTGTCTTTTAAAATCTTCAAATTGACCACATGCTGTGCAAAATTTGTTTATAGTAGTATCAAAAAGTTAATAGATGAAATATGTTTCTAGGAGGCTCATGACTAATTGTTTATCACCCTAAAATAAAATGGTTGTTTACATTAAATTTGTATGGCATGGAAAAGGGTAATTGTGATTTTTTAAATCTAGATGGGAGAATATAATTTCAGCATCCCTTGGATGGAAACACAATTTAACCCTTATCACTTCAATGATTCCATGCATGTTAAATTTTTAGAGGTTGGAGATCCATTAACTGCTGAAGAGTTAGAAGAGAAGGAACAGTTGCTTGAAGAGGTGAGCAAATTTGCTTTATAATTCATATAAACTAGAATTTGATACAATTCTATTTATTGCTATATTGTTTTTGATTTTGGTATTCGGTGAACAAAGGGATTTTCATCTTGGACCCGGAAGGATTTTAATGCTTTCATTAGGGCCTGTGAGAAGTATGGCAGAAATGATATAAAAAGTATTGCTTCTGAGATGGAAGGAAAAACTCAAGAGGAGGTTGAAAGATATGCAAAAGTCTTCAAAGAAAGATACAAGGAATTAAATGGTAAGTTTATCCAATAGGACAGTGTAATCTGTTATAGAACATTATAAAAGCTAAAAAGTATTTAGCAGAATCTAGTGAGAATTATAACTAAAAGTTACACTCAAGTTTCTCACTGAATTGCTACGGGTTTGTTATATAGGCTGTACGGTTTCCCACTAAAATATCAAGTGTCTGATGTGTGTGTTAATTTGCCAAATGAAGCTTGAGTTTACCTTTTCCCATTAAAATGTCAAGGGTTTGTCTGATTTGTTATTTACATATTGTATGTAGATTATGATAGAATTATTAAAAACATCGAACGAGGGGAGGCGAGAATATCCCGGAAAGATGAAATCATGAAAGCTATCGGGAAGAAGTTGGACCGCTATAAGAATCCTTGGCTAGAATTGAAGATACAATATGGACAAAACAAAGGGAAGTTATACAACGAAGAATGTGATCGATTCATGGTACGATGTTTTTTTGTTTTCTCCCCAAAATTTGTTTCTTTCGTTTTTTATTTAATCTGGTGTTCTTCTAACATAATATTGCGTTATCTGACACTACATAAAATTTGCAGATATGCATGATTCACAAACTTGGCTATGGTAATTGGGATGAGTTGAAGGCAGCTTTTCGTATGTCTCCCTTATTTCGTTTTGATTGGTTTGTCAAGTCTCGCACAACACAGGAACTTACAAGGAGGTGTGACACCCTCATTCGGCTGGTAGAGAAGGAAAATCAAGAATATGATGAGAGGGAGAGGCAAGCCCGTAAAGAGAAGAAACTCGCGGCCAAGGTTTGGTTTTTGAACTTATTCGAGTTACTTAAACTACGTTTATCTCAAGTGTTGTAACCAAGTTTGACGAACGTTGCAGAGCATGACCCCGTCAAAGCGTTCCATGTCTAGACAAACCGAGAGTCCCTCTCTGAAGAAGCGGAAGCAGTTAACCATGGATGACTATTTAAGCTCGGTATATTTCTTGCTATTTCTTACGTTTTGTATTTCATCATCATCTTAATTAGGCTGAGGTCATTGCGATTTTCCAGATCTGACTCTGGTATTGTTGCAGGGGAAGAAGAAAAAATAAACGGCCGTATGCCCCATATTTTACGTTGGGTAAAGGGACGATCATGTGGCGATTTTGATGTGGCCTAGTTTGACATTTCAGGTGATTGCCTGGTGTGACTTCCGAAGACCAGTGTTGCTGGCCTCGTTATTTTGTAAATTTACTAACACCAACCGTTAGATTAGATGCCCGTTCTATTTTATTGTGCCCAATTCAACATACATACGAGTCCTGAACTTGAAATTACTTTAGATGTACTTTTGCTTGTGTTTCAGTAACTAGTCTACTAGATTTGGAAAGAGGCATCGATCATTGCTTAGTTATAATCCACTTCAGACTGTCTACCTTTACCATTTGTATTAATTGTAATTATTTCAGAATCTTAGTTAGTCAATTGAGTTTCAACCTCGAGTTATAATTTGGGAATTATTTTTGTGGGTATAATCAATCAGTCAGTTCCGAGTAAATTAAAGATTGATATTTTAACATCTCTGTAATTATTATCATAATACCCCTGTTTTTTGTTATATCATAAACTGTAGTTATTAGGGTTCTAATACCTAAACTGATATTTATTATCATAAAAGTTGTTTTTATTAATTATTAAAATTAATTTTTTTGTTATCTTATGATTCTTTTAGTCATAAGTAATTTTTTACTTTTTAAGATCAAGTTTGGGTGTAATTATTAAATTATTCCCTTCTAGTTTGAATTTATTAACAATTTAGATTATTATAAAGGAGCTAGTTTTCATGCGTGCGTCAATAAATGGAAGTTCTCTAATTCTTACATTTTGAGATAATCTATGAGTTCACCTAAACCCTAAGCAGGATCACCCGAGGAATTGCGTGGCAAACCATTAATAAAAAATATCCAAATAATTTTAGTACACCATACAAGTTGAGGAATTGCAATGATTTTGCAGGAACAACTTGCTGAATGACAAATAATTTTGCAATGGAATTTGTAGAACTGAGTGTGGTGGAATTCGGGAGGACTAGGAAGGGTGCCATATAGAACATGGACAAATTCTTCCTACACCTTCATGAGTTCCTGTACTTCTAAAAATATTAAATGTATTTTTATAAAATTTATATACTAAACAATATAATTTAGAATACAAATCTTATTTTTGTATTTTATTTGTATAATTTGGAATACAAAACTTTTATTCATCATAATTTAGAATATAATTTTTTTATTCTAGATTATAATTTTAAATATTTTATTTAAATAAAATGGGTCAAATTTATTAAATTTTGTTTCTTTTCTCATTCAAATAAAGTACTTTAATTACTAATTAATGAGAAAATTAATTAAATATCAAACAATTATTGTTAATTTTAAAAATATTGAGAATTATCAAACAATTAACAGTTGTGTTAAATTGACATTCTGCACTATGTTTGCATTTAAACGGCCATTTTGTTTCTCTATGTCTTTACTTAACGGATACTATCCATCCAACTACCAGAAACATAGTTTTGTAAAGATATGACTTTTTTTGCAAATTTCTGCAGTCAGTCAATCATAAATCCCCTACTAAAAATCCAGCAGCAAAGTGAATTGGTGTTTTTGGTGTGTTTACTCACATCTGTAGCATTAAAGCTACTTCTATTTCTGACCCTTTGCTTCAGCTGCAGGTTGTGTTTCTCTAGCTGTTCCAGTATCTGCAGCAGAGCTGCTACTGCCTCTCTGAAAATAATGTTTCTTTTGCGGTTTATCCGATCCAGTTCCTTTTCTGCTAGACGTCGCAGCACTCGAAGATGGGGACAAGAATGAGCGTGATGAACCACTTTGGTTAGACTTATAGGAGGATGATGGACCACCTTGGTCAGACTTGTTGGGATCATAATGCTGTGATTCCAGGAACGTGAGACCACAAACCACATCCCGTATCACAGGCCTTTTATCAGCCTCTTCATGCAAACACATAGCCGCAATATCAATTGCCCGACAAAGCCCTTGCAATGGAAAATAGCCATGAAGTAGAGGGTCCACCAATGTATGGAACTGTCTACGGTCCTTGAAAAGAGGTTGCGCCTTCCAAACACCAGCAAGACAATTTTAGATCAAATATTACAACAAGTGAGAGAGATCACAAGGTGAAGAAGAACTTACCCACTTAACAAAATTACGCATATTAGGTGAACGAGTATTATCAATGACCTTGCGCCCTGAAATGATTTCGAGGAGGATCACTCCTAAACTGTAGACTTCACATTTCGGAGTTAGCTCGCCAGTGACAGCGTATTCTGGGGCACAGTAACCATTTGTTCCCAGCACTACTTGCATAGAAACAATGGTATCATCAAGGGGACCAAATTTTGCCATCCCACACTCAGACAACTTGGGATGATAATCCTCGTCCAGGAGGATGTTCGATGTTTTCAAGTCTCTAGCTATCTCAGGTTGGCAAACTTGCAAATACTCCAATCCCTTTGCCACACCAGCTCCTATCTTCATCCTTGTATTCCAATCAAGGGGTTCCCTTTCAAGAGGAAGATCTGCACAATGACAATCATCAATAATCAAATCCTAAATAATTTTACATGGGAAAATGAGAAGAAGATGGGTGAAGTATAAATATATAACCGTATAAATGGCGATCCAAAGACCCCAATGGCATATACTCGTAAACAAGTAACCGCTGCTGATCACGTTCGGAACAGTAACCAATGAATGTCACAAGATTTGGGTGATGTAAGGTAGAGAGGTTCTCAACCTCCGCGAAAAGTTCTTCATCTCCCAGTTGCCCAATTTTGTCAAGCCGTTTCACAGCAACATCCTGCAATGCAATGCATGGATGGATGAGAGATGGTAACATACAGAGCATATATTGATAGTTTTCAATCCAAAAATCTTAATTATTACTTCGCCGTTCCTAAGTTGACCATGGTACTCAGGCCCAAAGGCCCCACGACGTAACAAACGTGTATGCTTAAAATTCTTTGTAGCAGTTGCAAGTTGTTTGAACGTAAATACTTCTGCAGGTTTCCTGACAGTTGGAACACTCACTGTCTCCGGACTTGTTCTTCCATCTGAATAAATAATAAAGTATAAGTAGGTGCCAAAGAAACAGAAAAAGATAGATGCTGAAGAAATTCGAGAATTGAAAGCTTGTAGACTAACTGTGCCGTTCTATTGATGCTGCAAAAAGTTATACAGTCAGAAGGTGTAACAATCATAAAGAGAAAACTAAGACAAGGTTTTGATATTACACATTGCATAGTGCACCACAATCAGTTGTGATTTAAGTACTTTAATTACCTTACTTTGTTTCATCTCAACAAACTTAACATTCAACTTGGACGTGCCATAAAGATTATCGAGAGTGAAAAAGAAAGACTGTTATCCTTATGATCGAAATACTAAGCACAAAATAAAATTCATCAAAAGATTCACTTCTGAAGCACAGGAAGAAATATATATATATCTGATGAATTAGATGAAAGAAAACGCAGCAAGATAGAAAACCAATAGTTTCCAAGAAAAGCATGGTTGAGAAAAAGATAGAAAACGCAACAAGAAATATATATCTGATGAATAAGATGAAAGAAACCAATAGTTTCCAAGAAAAGCATGGTCAAGAAAAAGATAGAAAACGCAAAACTCAGGAAATTAAAGGCGACGAATAGAAAGAAAAAGCAGTTTATGGAAGAAAGATATAGGAAATTTGTTGTGACCTGTGCTAGAGCCAACAATAGTAACTGGCGCGTTCCCAGATTCTGTGGTGGGTGATTCTTGAGAACAAGAGAGACAATTACCCATGTCAAAATGCAAGAAAACCAATCACACTCTGTAGCAACAAAGACTCTCACACCTTCACCAATCTCTCATCACCTTCTCACTCTATCTTCTTTTCACACTCTCAAGAAGATCTTTAAGGCACAAAAGAAGGAAAAGATGGAGACTAAGAAACTGAAAACGAAGTATGAAATGCAATGTAATGACACTATATATTTATATATGTGAGTGAGTGTGCTGCTACTACCTGTAAGTATATATGGTGGGTGGAAGAGGTTCGCATTTTAATACAATTATTATTAGTATATATTATTAATTTATTAATATTAGTTTTAATATTATTAAAATATGTTCATTACTTAATTTTCATCAATTTTGTTTTATAAATATCAATTTCAACATTATTATTTTATTTAAAATTAATATTAATAATGACAACCTAAAGAGAATTGGAGTTTTATATAAAGAAATATATTTTTTATATATTCACTATATATATGTATAGTACAAATATGTACCAGTATGTATCATGTATATATGAATTAAAAAAAATGATTTTTTATGAATAATTGTAAAGCATTTATAATTAAAAAGGATAAGATAAGTTATAATTAAGAGTGTATTATTAATTATAATGATATTATTATTTCTAACGAAGAAAGAAATAGTCTACATTTTAGAAGAAAGAAATAGTCTACATTTTAGAGAGTGATCATTTAATTGTTTGCATTTGTTATGGTGGGATTAGAAATGATCTCATTTGTTCACATTGTGTTATTTTTGTAGTGAAATTGGTACAATCTGAATTCCTACTTTTTTGAGGTGCTCAATGATCAAGATATGATGAAAATTGAGAAAACTTCTTTTGCAAAATAAGACATTTGTTGAAACTATAAATAATACTTGTTATACCTATTTATTTATATTGTAGTTGCTCTTTAGTTTAAAAAAGATATTATCTGTGTGCAGATCTCAGATAAAAATATAATTGATGAGACTTAAAGAGAGTAAAAATTACTTATATGATAAGATTATATTTGTCCTAAAAACCAATCCTCTAGTACAATTTAAAAAAGTACAATTTAAATTTAAATAAATCTTATAAAATCAATTTTTTAAAATAAGACTTACTTCTACTTCAATAATGTAACTTGATTGATACAACATCTAAAAGAAATTAATAGTTTAAATATTCACAAAATAACTCATCTTTCTTTTAATTCTTAATTAAACTATACTTAAACTATATTGAAATGAGTCATTTAAATTTCATATAATTTTTTTATTATATATGGATAAACTCAAGTTACTTAAGCTATTCAATTTTGATAAGTCCAAACAATAAAATTCACTTTTTCTATTGTGATGTTTATGCTCTCAACTTCCTTCCAAATCTTCCAACTTTAATCATTCTACCAACACTTTCAAAACTAATCAGAATAATAAAAAATGTAAGAGATACTAAATATCACATTTAAATTTAAACAATTTATTCAAAATGTGACTGAAATTAATATTATTAAAATTAAAAAGATAAAAGATATGAGACAATTACATCTAAAATACTAAAAGTATATGCATATGAAAATTACCAATGTTTACTTACTTTAAAGAAAATAGTTTATAAATTATTTATATTTTATTATTTTGAAGGCTTAATTTTAACACTGTGTTATCATCTATTAATATTTTGCATTATTTTTATAATGATTTTATTTGCCTCTAAATTTTAACTTACAGTATTTTTCACTATACTTTATAACAAAATCGGGTATGCTTTTCTGTTTATTTATTTACTGGAAATTTTATTTTAATAAAAATATTTTAACTATTCTAATAATTTTATTATAATATTTTTATGTGTTTTACATGTGACTATTTATATATGTATTATGAGTATTGTCTTTTACTCTTTATGTATTAACTTATAATTGTTAAGTACCCGTGTAGATATTTATTTTGATGTAAAATTTTCTTAATAAATAATTATCTTTTAAATTACTTTAGCTCATAAGTTAGCCTATCCCAATTAAACTTAATTGGGTTCAATTACAAAAATTGGTAAAATTTGAATCAATATAATGTAATTAAATTTAATTGAATTGTACTGAGTACTAAGTAAAAATAATTAAATACGATCTTACTTAACTCAATTAAATTTAATTAGCCTAATTAAAAATGGTTAAAGTCACCCCAATATGAGAACTTACACCGGAAAGTTGGTAGCAATTTTTAATCATTTTAAAATTATTGATATTCATATATTTTTGAAACATTAAAAAATATTATTACGGTATATCAATAGTTTGAGAAAATAATATTTATTTATTTTTAACTTTCTAATTTATAAATATTATGTAATTAGTATGTTTTCTTCAATTTTTTCTATAACTTTTTCAAAATTATATATATATATATATATATATATATATATATATATATTCATTCTAAATTTTCTAAAAAGATTTAATTTTCATAGAATTTTTTAATATGGTTTATTGTTGCTTTACTTCTTTTTATAAGTTTTAGTACTTATACATAGTATGATTCGTTTACTTATCTTCTTTAAACTTTCTAATTTTTGTTTTCCTTAATTTTAAAATGATGCAGGGATATGTCAATGTTAATATTCTGAATTTGTCTTATATTTTTAATTTACTTTTGACCTCTTTTCATCATACATATATAGTAAATTATTCTTCAACTTCAGTTGTTTTTCACCTTTCAAAAGTCAGCCTAGTATGAATACAACGTCATTTCTTTCTCTCTTTTATTTTGTCTTACTCTGCTATGGTTTTTATTGGACTTGCAAGTCTTACGGGTGAACACATTAACATCATGTTTGTAGAAAAATCAACTTTATTCAACAATAAAAAAAACAATTAGGAAATTAATGGTAGATTATGTAATTAAAAATTATTTCTTAATATAAATTAGTGAAAAGAGTCATTTCCTTTGCTTCATGAATTTTGAGAAGATGAATCTGATGAATACTAGCAAACATTCAAATCCAGGATGAAGGCACAATAATGCATAGTATTAGATAAATTGGAATTTATTCCATCACTCAATGCAAAGTTATGTGTGAATATTGCCCAATCTTAGCTTTTTTAACACAAATTTAGCAGCACTACCTTCTCTTTATTCTCCTTTATCTCAGCACCTTTAATTTGCCACTGGAAAAACAAAATATCTGACCAAACAATATTATGTCTATACTCCAATGTATGCTAATAATATGATAAAATTTTCAATTATCTCACAAAAGCTTACCTAGATACATTATTATGATCATATATCTCACCAATCATGGTTTTAGAACACATGGGCAATGAAATCTAATGAAAAACACTATTTTGCATGAAAAACATAATTTTGTTTTTTATTTTTAAACTTGAGAGGCTTTACTGAACTATTTATTATTATTATAAAAATAATAAATTGAAAAAAAACTAATAGATAAAAGAGTAATTAAGCTTAAATTTTATTATACATATATTTATTGTTTAAATTTAATTACAATGAATTTCTAATGTAGATACTTTTTAAAATTACAGCGTTATCTAATAGTGAAGAATTAGGCATATTAAGTTTATTATAGTTACTTTAATAATTATGGCAAAGATGGTTTTTATTAGTTAACCATATAAAAATATTTACTTTTATTAAAAGATGATTTTTCTTTAATTTTCAAAATAAAATATATTTTATTATTAGTAGTGATCTAATTGATGATAATTCATAAATTTAAACCTGATTATATTTATAGTTAGAATTATTTTAGATCAACTCTAATTCTTGAATTTAAAAATTAAATTTATTTCGTACTTAGAGTTGATCATATTGATGCTAAACGAGAAAAATAATATTAGTCGTGTTTCTTTTTCTTTTTTTCAATTTTAAAATTAAATATACTTCATTGTCTTTACTGAGAACACAAATTACAAATCGGTCTTTTCGATTTACTCGAAACTCTGTTAATAACTCTTTTAAACCAGTGTTCGAACTTATTAGTTTCAAGTTTTAACCAGTCATATTTGTTCAACACAAAATAATGTAAATAATTTTGGCTAATCCATAAAAAAGGTTACTGTTAATATGCTGGTTTAGAGTATCTATTGCAAGTGGTACAATGTAGTTAATGCTTTTTAAAAATAAATTAAATTTTATATATTGTTTCTAACAAATGTAGAAAACATATTCTTTACACAACCCTAGATTGTAACTTTCTACAATTTCTTAGAACTTATTTACAAGGTTTACATTTTATATTAACTAATTCCCTCGAATATAGATTTACGGATTACAAAACAGTCGGACTTACGGTAGTTATTTTTAAATTAATTTAAATTAGTTTAATTAATTAGAAAAGTGATTTTTTTACTTCATAATATATTAAAATTAAACTCCTTGCACAAATCATTTTGAAATCACCTTTATCTCCAAAAAAAAAAGTAAGATTCGCATGCACTTGCAAGGTTGGGAGACAGTATTTTATTTTACTTCCCTTAAAATTTCACCCTAGAGGAAATTACATTACCAAATATAAGCTTTTAAAATAATCAATTTATGGCACGACTAAAATAATGAGTATATTAATTATCCGGTTAAGTAGGTATATTCTAAAAGCAGCGGTGTGTAAGAGATAAAAAAAGTGATTAAGCACAATCTTCAGTACTTAATACCTTTATCTTTTTCTCAAAGATAACAAAAGAAGGACATGCAAATATCTTTGCCACCCCCAAAAAGTACCACCATATGGTATATTATATAACACATGCATCTATATCAGATTCTGATAACGCATGCTTTTGCTGTTGCAGTTTGCTTTGCATGCATGCATGCATGCATGCATGTAATTAAGAGGTATATGATATGACATGATATGATGTGATGTGATGTGTAATTACTTTTTCTAAAGCCACAATGCTCCAGCATCTCTCAGCATTTTCTTGAGTGAGCCATTGAGGTGAAGGGTCATCACTGTGTTAGCAGCACCCACAAACTTGCCTCCAATGAACACTGCAGGCACAGAAGGGTTGCACCCTAGTTTCATCAGACACCACTCTATTTCCTTCCCTCTTGAAACCTCGTCCACCTCGTATATTGCTGGAGCCACCCCAAGTTCATAGAAAAGTCGCTTTATTGCGTGGCACATCCCACATGAACTCTTGCTGAAGATCACCACTGCCTTCTGTGATGCCAACTTTGCTACACGATCCATCTATATGGTTTAATATGTGTAAGTGTAACCGTTATATGAAAGAGGAAAAGAAATGGTAGAGAAAACTGGGTTGGAGTATAGTTTGTGATGTCATTTGGGGTTGAAGGGGTTGATTATTTATATATGGTGGAGTAGGGAAAGGAGATGAAAAGGGGTTATGCATTGTGCATTGTTTGGTATTGGAATACCATTGATTTGATAGGGACTTTTGTGGTGTGTTAGTTGCTAAGCAGCATATAGGGCTAGTTGTGTGAGAATGGAGAGAGAATCTATTAGGGCATAAAGATAAGCCAAAGGGTGCCGAAAGATGGATATGATGAGTATTTTGAGGTTCTTGAAGGAATGTCAACTATGGATGGGAACAGAGAAACGTGGGAAGAGCGTGAAGGAAGAGGTGTGACTCATGGCGGATACGAATAGTCGCATCCCATACTTGGGGTTGGAGCACTCAAGTGTTCTATACTATAGTTATATGATATACCTTTTGCTGATCATAAAAAAAATATACCATGTTGATCAAGTGATCAAGATTGATGTCCAACGCATAGCAAAATTGTTCTTCCACCAAATTCCCAACGTCACAAGATATATCCTTAGTTTCGTTCACAGAATATGTATAATCTTATTTATGCGTCTAAACAACAAATACTTATGTTTCAACTCAGAACATTCACGGGGATTTTTAGCAAAATGGTTGAAATTTGTACAGAAAATACACAAACGACTAGTTTTTTAAAAAAATTAAGGATTTGGATAAACGGTATTTGGTAAGACGAGTTTAAAATGAAGTAGTCTCCAAATATAACTTCATTTTAAGAGAATTATTTTTGTTTGTCTTATCTAAAGTCATGTTTGATTACACGATTTAATTCTCAGAACACTAAAATCGTGTTTGGTAATACATTTTAGAACACGACTTTAATAGAGTATTTTTTCTTTTGGAAAAACACAAAACGTGTTAACAAATATTATAGTGTTGTGAGAATTGCAGATAGTATTACTGATCACGACTCTGGATAAAATAAAGAAAAAAATTCAGTAAAATAAAATCGTACTCTCAAAATACATCTTCAATTTAAATTCGTTTTTTGGAGCATTACTTATTCAAATCTTTTTAAAAACTACCTATTTATGTATTTTTGATATAAATTTGCACCATTTTTATAAAAATTCTCATTATATGGTAATCAAGCGGTGTTTCTTTCTGGTTTGATGACAATATCTTAAGCTAAAAAGGGTTAGCGAAAACATAATTCTGACTCAAGAAAAATCTGAAGAAACCGCTGAATTTATGTTCTTCTAAGTTTAAAGAAATAAGTAATTAGTTTGAGAAGCTAATTGTAATAAAGAAACTATATAATATTAAGGTAGGTGTTATATGTGTGTGTGTGAGAGAGAGAGAGAGAGAGTTTAACTAAGGGTATATATTTTGACCTTATCTATCATGGATTTATCGTATCAATGCATTTATGCCTTTTCATGGGATGGCCGCATATGACATCAAATGCCAATCTTCTTAAACAATATTTATCTAAGTACTTTAATGTCTAAATGGAGTACAATTATTAATCTATATACAACTGACCGTCCTAAATTTTTATGAATATTAATGTTTAAATATTAATTTAATAGAAACTTTACTTTTTTTTCTCAATTATAACATTATTGATTAAGTTTTATAATCAATTAAGTAAATTTATTATTTCTTTTAATATATTAAATGACAAATGTATTCTGTGTAGGTATTTGTATATAAGTAATTCACCGCAAGAAAAATCTATTTTATCATCAATAAAAAATTAATATAAATTATAAAAAACCGACGCATTAACATTGTATTCATACTGGAGTTGATTCTGAATGTTATTACAAATTGAAAAAATATAAATTCATCTTTTATGGTAATGATAAAGGCTAAGTTCCCTAAACTAGCCACAAGTTTTTTTTCACGTTGTTATGCAGTCTATATATATTTTATTATCTTATTTAGTTATATTGTTAGACATTATCTACTTATATTGCTAGACTTTGTATCATTATCTTCCTATTATGATATTTAATAGTAATTGTAATATTCTACCAGCATTAATTGTAAACTTTTTTAATAGGCTTTTGATCCTCAAAAACAACAATAAAGAAGCTATTAAGAACAACATAACTTCCCATTTTGGTTTGGAAGAGGAACTGTAAATGAAGATTGATAAATCAAGTGTATTGGAAATGTCAAACTTTCGGGAAAACAAGTCTTCAGAAAGAGAGGTCACGTACATCCTATATATGCAATGTTTATAAGTGCATAACAAGACTATTTTTTGTATTTTAATTTTTGTAAAGGACCATGTTTTAGAAAGTCATTTATAATTTTTTTATAAGAGAGTTAAAGCATCGCTCAAGTATTTTTCATTAATTTATTTTTTTTACTAATAAAAAAGAGGACGGGACTATTAAATATATAATTTTTTTTTATATACCGAATAACTCTATTATCTCATTGTTTATAAATCCTTATTATTGATAAAAAAAAAAAATTCTATTCTTATAACGACCATCAGTTACAAAGCATATAAAAGGCAACCCCAATAATGGCCAAATAAATGGGTTACTTATGATGACGAAGAACTACATTTCTAATTTCCTACATATCACAAACCGAGCCGTACTCTTTGTCGTTAAAATAAAATAAAATAATAATAATAATAAAATAAAATAATAATAATAATAAAATAAAATAATAATAATACATTCCTACTAATTAACACCTAACATAGTTCCTTCAATTAATGATGTCTTCCTATGTATGAATCCATTAAAAAAAACACACACAACTTTAAACTAAGCCATGTCGAGCTTTGGTGGGTGTTTCAAGAAAATTCTGAAAAAAAAAACCGCTGAATCATATTCTTCTAAGTTTAAAGAATTAAGTAATTAGTTTAAGAAAACTATTTAATATACCAAAAGCAATAAAGAAACTATATAATATTAAGCTAGGTTTTATATATATGAGTTTCACTAAGGGGGATATATTTTGACCTTATCTATCATGGATTTATCGTATCAATGCATTTATGCCTTTTCATGGGATTGCCACATATGACATCAAATACTAATCTTCATAAACAATACTTATATAAATTCTTCAAGTTTCTAAATGGAGTACAATTATTATTATTTATATACAACTAACGTCCTAAATTTTTATGAATATTAATGTTTAAATATTGATTGAATAGAGACTTTACTCTCTTTTTTTTCAATTATAAAATCACATATTTAAGTTTTATAACCAATTAAGCTTTTTTATTATTTCATTTTAATATATCAAATGAGAAATGCATTCTACGTATGTTTCTATATACAGGTGTTTTGTTTTAACATTAGTGAAAAATCAACGTAAATTAAGTCAACACTAAGTCGTGATTATCATATACATACATTCATGTTTGAGTGAATTTTAAAGAATTATTACGCTACCGTTCTCCCATATCATTGGATACTAATAACATCGTCTAAAAATAAAAAAAGATGGTAAACAAATATTACCTGAAAAACAATAAATTATTATTTTAACTAAGCATCAACTAAGTCAAGTTAAAAAGTATTAAGCTTAAATATTAATTATAATATAAAGTCATCTTAGACGACGTTAATTTGATGAAATATTATTTAAATTAAAATAGCGTCTTAATAGATGCGGTAAAGAATCATGAAATTAAAAAAGAGGATAACCACAGTCAACTCTAGAAATTATTAAATATAAATAATTAATATAGCATCAGTCTATAATTAAATTTAAATAATTAAAAAGATAGCGTCGATCTAGTTAATGTTAACCGAACGTTCTTTTTTTTAAGGTATTTTATGTTGATATAATCAATACTTGTATGCAGTCTCACCTCTCAAAATTACCATTTCAATTTAAAATCAATTTTAATTAAAATTTCCAATTTTAAATATGAGGATTATCAATATGAATTCCAACCCAAACACAACAATGTTTTCCCACAAAATAAAATATTTAGAAAATGAGAATGGATAATGATTATCAAAGATAACATTTCTTTCATTAGATTATATTCCTCATTGGTAATCTATTTCTAAATAACATTCAAATGAACAAAGTCACCTTTGAAGGAATTTCGATCATCTAACACCTTATACAAGTTGACATTGTTACAACCACAATTCAAGTTATGTAAGTTGGTGTATGTTACAGAATTCTCCATTTCAGATCATTTAGCATCTTCATCTCTTAATACCTTACACCCTTTTTAGTGGTACAGTTTATCAGTTTTTTTTTTTTTTTTTTAAAGTAGGGTAATTTTTTTTAAATTTTACGTAAATGGAAAAAAAAATAAAGATTTTGGATAAAAGAAGAAATTAATTTTTAAATAATA
>Ga0099825_1003568_pt1 | contig 20691 bp, 3 predicted proteins | sample SiratroredBW_FD_76838 | JGI IMG/M metagenome (GOLD analysis project Ga0099825, IMG submission 76838) | Root nodule microbial communities of legume samples collected from California, USA - Siratro red BW | ecosystem: Host-associated > Plants > Roots > Nodule | place: USA: California | collected... | reverse complement strand
TTTTTTAATATATATTTATATATATATATATATATATATATATATATATATATATATATATTATTTTGATATTATTCGTTTTAAAATTCAATTTTTTTGAAATAATTTATAGTAAAGTTACATTTAGCATGTGAAACAATTATTTTATTTCCTATTTTATTTGATTAAGAGGGTTTTATCTTCAAAGTGACTTCGATTTTTCAAATTCATCTATCATTGCATAGTTTCCATATATTAGATGGAATTCGTAAGCTATCAGGTTTTAGTAGACAAAAATTTTACATAGATAACTTCATTATTTATTTTATATTCTATTTTATTTAAAATATATTTTCTTTAAATTCTTTCTAAAATTAGGGGATTTTGAATATAGATGTGTTATCTTATTATATTTGTGAAGGTAGTAGCAAAATAAAGAGTAAAATAAACCAATCTGATTATTGATCCGAGTAGGTGGTTTATTATTTTTTTTATCCTTTAATTTATATTTAAGGAGAGATGTTGTCAATGTGTATTGATTTGTAGCAATTACATTATATAAAATTGTTATATTTTAAGTGGCATTTTGGAGTATTCTCGTATAGTATAAAAGTGTTTGGAAATGATACTTGATAAAAAAATTTCTATGCGTTGATGTTGCTAAGTGATAAAGTACGATTATATATATTGTTTAATATTGTTAAAGTACGATCAAGTGTAGTTCAAATGATGACTTAAAAGTAACGCAAGAGAGAGGTTGAGATTACTTTTTGTCCTTAAGCGATAAATTAAGCGTTTAAGCATTGAATTTTGGCAATTGTACATGGGATTCTCGAATTGATGAAACCATTATGGAATTGTCATCGGTCAAGAAGAGACGGTGTGATCGCTTAAACACCGGTGAAGTACTGTATTTAATGTTTTTGGAACTTGATGATAGAACAAGTGCATCGTTCAAATGTTATGCGCAAGTGATACGCACTCAAGCATTGAAAAATTGTTTGAGCACAAAACCAGTTTTACTTACTGAATTTATATCACTTAAGCAATATAAGGTCACTTAAGCCAGAAAGTGTTCTTCCACTTTAGGAAGTGAGATCGCTCAAGCGAAAGAGCTTGATCAAGTGCTACATAGTTAGTGGTGATGATAATGTTAGTAATGAATATGATGTTATTTATTTATTTATATGGTTGATATGTTGAGATGTATGAGTGTTATGTTTATTAATGATGATTTATGGTAAATTTTATGTGATATTTGTATGGTATATTGTCTTTCATGGATGTGGTCCTTTGATAAATGTTAATTTTCAGTAGTTATTCAATTGCATATATGGGTGATTTAATCCTTCAATTGTCAATAATAAGCAATTATTATTATGATATTGTCCTTGAATTAATTGAATTATGTATCACCATCTTTAGATTGGTACTAGGAGAATTTTAGAGGATTCTGCAAAGAATCAGAGAAGAAGCTGAAGAGAAAAGACATGCTCAAGCCAGGAAGAAAGCTTACACAAGAAGAAGAGGAGAACAATTAGTGACAGAGTGCTTAAGCGCAAAATGTTGATCAAGCTAGAACTCACTAAAGGCCTGCTGACACATTACCCTAATTTGAGTCAGAGGTATAAAAGGAGAAAGAATCTTCTTAGAGAAGAGAGCTAGCGGCTACAGTAATCGAAAGAAGCAATTTTTCTTTGTATGCGTGGCTACCATGAATAGCTAAGTTCATCTTATTTTGGGATTGAATGTGATTTTCTCATACTTAATGTATTCTTACTGTTTATGTTGATAATACATGGTTTAATTCAGTGCTTATGTTTTCTTTATGTGTTCAATGCTTGAGTCATTTGTGCAATGATTTCTTAAACCAAAATTTTAGAATTAACTAGGAAGTAATTTTAAGATTTGAAAAACATAGAGAATACTTAATACTGTGCGATAACAGGGATGGATCACACCTTAATGGCTGTGTTGAGCAATTGTTCTTAATGCGGGTTAAAACTCCATGAAAGCTGGGAAAACAGTATCATGCAAGATAACCTACGAATTTAAATGCACGAGGAATCGGCTTGAATGATATTTATTTGTGCATAGGCAAGGAATATAATCATGTGTTGTTAATGTTTTCTAGTAACGAATATAAAGAGTAGAGTTAATGAGTTCAATCCCAAGATAGTTCCCTATAACTGCATCAAACCCTGTTTACTGTATCGTTGTTACAAACCTAGAATTTTCTCTGCATTTTGTTCTACATTATGTTCTGCATCAAATTCCCAAATGCTAGCTAAAGCTCAACTGATAACATTCCCTGTGGATTTGACACTCGTACTTATTTTATATATATTACTTTTGACTTGGTACACTTGCCAAAATAGGTCAACATCCTTTATGTGTGTTTTGCTGTTGATTTCTTCGACAAGTGTACCGAGTCAAAAGTAGTATAATGTTTTGAAGTACGAGTGTCGAACCCTAAAAGTAGTATAATGTTTTGAAGTACGAGTGTCGAACCCACAAGGAATAGTTTTGATTAAAATTTTAGATTACAACATTTACTAAGTATACATACATGAATAATGATTTTGTTCAAACAGATGGAAAATACAAAAAAGGCTTTGCATATGAAGTTAAAGACTAGCACAATAAGTATTCTTAGAAAATTTAGTTAATGAGATTGGGATTGAACTTCATCTATCTCACTCATTTATATTATGGTTTGATAAGAACATATAATACTCAGAACTACTTGGAATTGATACACATATAAAACCATTCATATTGATTCCTCAAGCATGAAATTCATAAGAAAAATTCCTAAACATTGATTCCTCAGATATCTAACAAATCACCCAGCATTAAGAGTCTATTGATAAAATAGAATCTAGCAATAAGCACAAGATGAAAATAATAATAATAAGTAGAAACATAATATTATACATAAATATCATCAAAATACATCTGAGTTTGAATAAATTACATTCAATCTCAAGAAGAAGAGTTAGCCCATGATAGTCATTACAAACCAAAAGATTGGATATTGCAAAAGAGACATTGCAAAAGAGACTATCTTTTCTATGACTTTTTTCACTTTTTCATTTCACCGCCTTCCGTTCTTTTTAAGAAAGAAGAAAATTCCCTTTTTAAACTATGTTCGTCATTTGGTTTAGTGACTTCTCACTTTAGCCAACCAATTTTCACTCAGGCTAAAGGAGTACTTATCCCAATAAAATTTTTCTTGCTTAAGCAAGTCATGTCTCGCTTAAGCAAGCCCTTTACTGAAAATCACCCAATCTCTAGACAATTCTCACCTGAGCGAGTCATTCTTGCCTAAACAAGATATTCTGCCTCTGGATGAATCTCGCTCAAGCGAGCTATTCTCGCTTGAGTGAGTCTTGGGTTGAGAAATTCTTGAATTCAACTCTCTATTTTAGTGTTTGTAATTGTTTTCTTCAAGCATCGTCCAATCTTTCATTTTCTTCATTCTTAATAACCTGAAATTTACATAAAGATTGGGATTAAATGGTTTGTTCATCTCAAAACTCAAGAACCTAAATTTAGATCCAAAAATTCTCATAGTAGGGATAATTGTTATTTCAAAAAAACAATTAAAATCAAAAGTAATCAATTTTTCTTATGTAAAATATACTCACAATTGCACTCATCATTTACTCTTTGTAAGTGTGTTTCCTTTTGTGGATGTGTAGTGAGAATACCTGAGATGATATTATGGTCCTAAGGGTCGTATTATCAAGGATATAACTTATTAAAGAAAGGAAATATTATATGCTTCAATGATTATATGATCACAAATTAAGGTATTAAATGGTGAGAAGTTGGAGAAATTTTGTGTATTAGGTTGTTACAAAGTAGGTGCATGAACTACTCTGTCATACAAACCTTAATATAGATTTTTAATATGTTTATAATGAGTCAAAATTAGTTGTTTGTGATACATATTTAATACGAGCATCTAAAAGGTGTTGAGGGTGATAAATTATATTTTTACATTCAAATCCAAGAAAAAATAACATTATTGAAGGAAAATATTCGTCCATACAAAATCCATTGGTCATCTTTTTTTTGTTGAACAACCAATGAACAAAATGTTGTCGATAAATATTACTGATGGACATCATAACTTGCTGTCGAGATTTTTTTTTACCTTTATTGACGTAAATTTTTATTAATAAGTACTGACAAATGTATGCACAGGTAATTACTAGCAGATTTATGCGACAACTACTTCATATACCTTATTAATATGATATTTTGTAGGTAATTATGACAAACATAGAAAATCCATTATAATATGTTTTCCATTAATTCAAATCCCTTTTTTAGTGTTTGTAATTGTTTCTTTCATGCATCTTCTATTTTTTTCATTTTCTTTATTCTTAATAATCTAAAATTTAAAAAAAAAGTTGGGATTAAATGGTTTCATTTATCTCAAAACTTAAGAACCTAAATTTAGATCCAAAAATTCTCATAATAGGGGTAATTGTTATTTCAAACAACAATTAAAATAAAAAATAATCAAATTTTTTCATGTAAAATATACTCACAATTGACACTTATCATTTACTCTTTGTAAGTGTGTTTCCTTTTGTGGGTGTGTAGTGAGAACGCCTGAGATGATATTATGGTCCTAAGGATAGTATTATCAAGGATATAACTTATTAAAGAAAAGAAATATGCTTCAATGACTATCTGATCATGTAAATTAAGGTATTAGATAGTGAGAAACTAAAAGGTATTAAGCGTGATAAATTACTTTTTTATATTCAAATGCGCTCATTACAAGATAAGAAAAAAAAAACAACATTATTGAAGGAAAATATTCGTCAAATAACAAAATCCATCGATATGATATTTTGTAAGTGATTAAGACAATCATTCTTACAAGAAAGTTACCAATAGAAAGTCCATCAATAATGTGTTTTCCATTAATCCAAAGTACCCAATCCCAACTTCTTGCATATTACATTCATAAATCAAAAAGCACACATTACCACTTAGAAATCCTACAAAATTTTATGCTTATATCACATATATCGACATATATTGAATTATTTTAAATTTTTAATCCATCATTATATCATATACTAATTAGAAAACCTACAAAATCTTTATGATTATACCATATATTTGGAGAGCCAATAGAGCATAAATTTGGAGAATCCCTCACCGGTTCCTATGCACAACCCAAATTACATATGTGGATTACATAGACCGAAATCCGTACATCTATTTAACATCCCAACTATTCTATAATCGTGAAGCATTTAATCGAATACCTAATGTACGAAACTAATGCAATCGCGTGAGCAACATTTTTTGTTTGACTTGATTCTAATTCGGGAATTCAATCAAAACATTCCAATCTGACTGTATTGTTTCAATTACAGTATTAATCCAACTATTAAATCTAATAATCAAATTAAAACAACAAGAGCATGTAATTTGTGAAAAGAAATACAAAACATGAGCCTCCAAACACCGGATTGAACAAAGAGGTTAGTCACCCATCATCATGGTTGGCATCCCAAATTGAAGTATAAAGAACACAAATTGAGAGAAGAATAAAATGCAAAGATGAAGAACAAGAACAAAAGAAAGATGAACAAACAAATTGTATTCGTCTAATGCGCAACTGCCGTCAAAGTCTCATAAAATGTATATCTTCCCTTTACAATCTGTCCTACAAAAGAAACACTCTAATTCTAATTCCTTTGCACGAACTAAGGCTCATACCCATTCTATGTTATCCTAATTTGATCCAACATTAATGATTTTCGTTTAAAATGTTGTTCATATTTAATATGTCAACTTCAAGACTGATTTTGTCCACTTTTTCGTCTAAATTTGGTCTTGGACGCTCAAATATTGTTGGTAGATCTTTGAGTTATCTGCAAAATGATATAAAAAAAAATCAAAGGATGGTAGCAAAAGTTAAGGACAAAATACAAAACATACTCTAAGCTTTTGAAAAAATTTCAAAAATTACATTAAATTAAATCAAACTTTTAATTAAAGCTCAATTAGTCCATATACAAAAAATGACCCAAAATCTATTAATTACCCATAATTTTTGTTATAATTATGTAACAGAAAAGTGATTAAAATAAATAAATATCAATGACCAAGTCATCTTTCCATCCAGATAATCTATTCTAGGGTATTATCAAAACTTAACTTCCTTTACCTGTTTCACTTCCTTAAATCATATTTAAAAGGCTAAACTCGTAAATAAAAGACTTTGATAAATGATCATAACATACTCTTATGATCCTAGACTAACAGAGATCCATTATTGTTCTAGATGTACCATATGTAAACCCTAATCTCCAAGCATACAAAACTTCTCAAAACAAATCTGAGAAAGGAAACAAAGAGAAACTCAATTTGATTGAACAAATTTGCTCAGTTCTCCACCAAAATTTCTAAAGCAGACTCTGATCTAGGAAGGGATTAACAAGTCGTTTTAGAAATTTAGAGAAAAAACATAAAGAGAAAGTATTTTAGAGAAATGAGAGTTTTTTCGAAGTTCTAATAGTTAATTTTTTTCCTAAAATAATAAAATATTTATACTCTATTTTAATTATAGTACTTATAAAAAATATAAAATAACGCAAGAAGGAAGGTTGAATTGCCTTTACAAAATTTTCACAGTTTTTGCTTGTATTGTCTAAATATACTAAGTCAAACAATATGTAAAACAATATGTAGATAAATATAATATAATATATTAAATGATTTCACAAATTTAGGTTTACTTTTACCTTTTTTTAGTTAGATAAACAGTTATAACATGTGATGTAAAACATCAAATAAAAAAAATACTGTACTTTTACCACTTTTTTTAATATATTTGAGACTTGCGATTTTGAAAAATACAAATAAATAAATAGCATATACATGCATATAAATGTTTTTTTTTTAAAATGTAATTCCTACACATGCATGTAAACTCATGGACACATTTTATTTTAATTTTAGTTTAAATATATGTTTTTAAATGTTTACCATCAATCATGTGATACCACAATTAATTATGGTATGTTTTTTATTTTTAATTATAATAATAATAATACATTATTAAAATTAAAAAATATCTGATAATTAAATTAAAATTATTAATATTAGATAAAAATATATTTTTTTCATTTATTTTAATCAAATAACCTCTCCTTCCAATTGTTTCTTACCTCTTTTTATTATTTTCCTTTTTGTTTTTGTTTTTACTTCTTTGTCAATTGGACATTAATTTAAGTATATATTAAATTAAATTAAGATATATTACAAGTACAATTAATTTCATTTATTGGGATATTAAACAAAAATTTCCTTTTAAAAATCTTAAGCTTTTTTTTTAAATTATTAATTAATATTTTCTATTAAATAAAACCTTCATGTACAAATTTAAATTATCCAAAACATAGTACCAAACCAATACAATTAGTAGAAAACTAGTCTATGTCAAATTTTAGAGATTATAAATAATCATAATATCATACCACTACAACATTAAAAGTTTTAAGGAGCCCATCTATATTTAAATTGTATTAAATTTAACACAATGTACTGAAATGTTGAGTGCACATTCTAACTATATAAAACCAAATAAAGAGAAATTTTATTTGTTCTCATGGCACACCAATGTGTCTTAAAACTTTTTCTTAACTAATAATGTAGATCAAAGAATATTTCTTCAAAGCTGCTAATGAAAAAAAAAAACTTATCCAAGTTATTATTTTCTCCTTTTAAGTCAATTATATTTGTTGTGCTTGGACATGTATTCTTCTTTTTAAAAAACAAACAATTTGTTCTAAAAATTTTAATAAACTATTATGATGATATTAGTTATTATTTTCAATAATAAATAATCTATTTTAATATTATAAAATATTCAAGTTTAATATATATATATATATATATATGATTTATTACATAATCAAATATACATAATACAAAATAAAAAAAAGTGCACATATGTGTACATAAAGTCTGTATTACAAATTGTGTTATTGAAAAAAAATAAAGTGGAAATTTTGGAGAGAAAAAAAGAAGAATAAGCTACAGATAGTTTTGAAAAGAGAAGGCAAAGAGAATTAGAATAAAAAAAAATGTGAAAAAAAATTGAACCAAACCTATATATCTTACAATAAATAATTGAATTTTTTTAATATTAAAGTGAGTATAAGCAGGTTGAGGTTTTTTAGATAAGATTTTATATTGGAGATTAATAACTATTGAATTTGATAAATAACTCATGTCTTTAATATAATTAAAAACTTATTTATTATTGCTCTACAGTTATCTTCTGGAGTATCATGACTTTTATTCAACTTAATTTATGATTCTAGAGTGAAATAAACTCATGTTTCATATTACAATAAAATATTTATTTTATATGAAGATATATTTAATATTTATATTAAATGTTATTAATGATTATACTACTTAAGGTAAATTTTTTCATTTACTTTAAACACATCCATTCACATCATAAAAATTTAATACACTTCCAATATAATCATAATTTATCATTTGTTATAAAATGGTTGCTTTTCCCACAATTATTTTAAAAGTCATAATATGAAATTATATTTTTTATATTTCTACTTTTTAAATATATATATTGAAAAATATAAGAAAAAAAATTCTTCACCTAAAGAGATTTGATGGTTTACTCTGCACCAACCTTTACCAGTGAATGTATTATGTTTAAACTTAATTCTAATTACAAATTAATAAAACTAAAATTTCACCTTACTATATGTATTGTAAACTGGAAAATCACCTAATAAAAATTGAGGTAATGTATTATGTTTAAACTTAATTCTTATTACAAATTAATACAACTAAAAAGGAAATTCACCTAATAAAAATTAAGGTAATTCTAATTCAAAATAAATTTCAAACATATTTTAAATTTAAGAGTCTTTTTTTATGTACCATTCACCTTTGGATTGAATGAATCTCAATCTAAATTAAAATAAAACCAAACCAATTTAAGCAAGGCACTATTAATGTGCATCTCTTCCTCTTTCTATGAAATTTAAAATTTCAATGATACACCCAAAGTCATTATAGTAACATTCACAAATTAAAAACACCAATAAGATTTTTTTTCACTTCTGCTTATTAGTTGAACAAATTCACACTCACAATCTCATTAGCTTGCACAATTTTATTTTTGTATCTTCTTTAGAAAACCACACTTGCACTCTCAAATTCACAAGATTGACAATTTTGTTTTTTATCTCTTTTATTTTGATTTCTTCTCTTTCTTTTTCTTTTGTTTGTTGGATCGTGTCTCATTTTGTATGCATTTATATTTATTTTACAAAATAAAATGTAGAAATACCTTACGTAATGACTTTAGGCCTTCTGTAGTGATTTATGGTTGATTAAGATTTCTTCTCACAAAAAGTTCACTATATAAAACTGGTAAAAGAAAAATACTCAAAGTAGTAAAATAAAGTTGGCTTGGGAGTATGCAATGTAAATTCTGTAAAAGAAATCAATGTAAATTTTGTCAAGTAATTTCAAAGTGTTGATTTTGTAAAGTTAATTAGTTAGATAAAATATTAACAAGTGGATTGATTTTAATTATAATATTTGATGCCATTTCAATAAGGAGGTGAATACTTTAGTTTGTGTTTGTAAATGTATTTGTAAATTTTCAACTTTAAATTGTATCTCTTCTAGACATTAAATATTTTTACATAGATTAAATATTGTTAGTCATTTATATTGTATCCTATACATTTGTTCATGTTTTTAATGATTGTTGTTCACCTAATGAGTAAAATAAAAAGAATTAAAATATTTTTTAAATACTTTCTTTATTAATAAAAAATATGTTATATATATATATATTAAAAAATAAAATCTATTATCCATAACACAATTTTATAATATACAATTATGTGAGTTATTTATGGTCATCCTTATAATCTTAATTTTAAGTAACTTAACTCCATTTCATCTTAAAATATTTCCTTTTTTAAGTCAAATATCATTCCTAAAGATTGAATAACTTTTTTTCATCTTATTTACTTCTTTAGACAAACTTTCTTTGTTTTTTTTAGTTTCAGGTACACAACACAAATTCTTTCTAAAATACATTCTATTTTTTCTTAAATAGAAATTTGTTTCATGAAAGATAATCTGAATGCAATAGAATAACAACAGTTCCATAAATAAGAAAGACATGAACAAAGAAAAACACTTCTTGTAGTTTTTCATGTGTCTTATTTTTTTCTTTTCCTTTTCCTACAAATCCTCCACATCGTGAGCTCTTCAGATGTCTAAATCTGACCCGTTCATTTCTCCACTCTCTGTTCAACATTTGCTTCACCCAAGAGGCCACCTTGGGAGTTTCATCCTAATGATCACGTTTCAAAACTCACTTTCCGCGAATGGCCAATCACATGTCGCCACGTCATCATGGTGATCTTCAGACAGCACCACATCCTGTTCTCACCAACACCAGATCATTTATGAACCAAATAAAGACATAGATACAGAAAATTGGCCATCTCTTTCTCTCTCTAAAACCAAAACTGTAAGGAGCTTCATTGGGGAAGTTTCATGGACTGACTGGAGCTCAGTTGAATCTGCAAATCCCATTTCAGGTTTGCTTCAGTTTTCACCTTTGTGGCTAAAAAATTCAATTTTGTTGTCCAGTCTAGGGGTTCTTACCCTGGATTTGATTTTTCTAACCATTTTGAAGCCCTAGGATCTGATTTGAATTAGAAAATAAAGTTTGTATTTTTGTTTATCTGTTGCCCTTTTCATGTCTTTTCTTCCTTCAGGGTGGTCGTTTTGCATGTGTTTTTTATCGTTAGTTTTGTGTTAGATTTTTATTTTTCAAAATCTGAATGATAGCAGCTAGAAAGTTTTATGGTTCTATTTGTTTTTGTCCTGGCTACTGACTCCAAATTTTATTGCATTTTGTTACAGGAACTGTGTTATTTTTCTGTGTTATCTCCAAGGATTGCATCTTTGATCTATTGTAGTGTGATCTTTTGTACTTATTTGTGTTATTCTAGCATTTCATTTATTGTTCTGTACACTGAGATTGTTGGGTGCTAAACATTTGGGGAAGGTTGCTTGACGAGAGATTGTTTGTACTGCTTTAAATTTGTGGCAATGGAACACCATTTTAGTCAAGACGCACCACCTGCATCTGGGTCCTTTGATAAGACTAGGGTTTTGAACGTGAAGCCATTAAGAACACTTGTTCCTGTGTTCCCTTCACTATCTAATCCTGCTTCATCTTCAACTCCACAAGGGGGTGCCCCATTTGTCTGTGTTTCACCTTCTGGTCCTTTCCCTTCTGGGGTTGCACCGTTCTATCCATTCTTCATCTCCCCTGAATCCCAGAGGCTCTCTGAGCAGAATGCACAAACGCCCACTGGTCAACGAACGCCTGCTGCTCCTGCCGCTCCCGCCGCTCCTGCAGCTCCTGCTGCTCCGATTTCTACTGCAGTTCCAATTAATTCATTTAGGACGCCAACTGGAGCTACAAATGGTGATGTGGGCACATTGCGAAGGAATACTCGAAGTCGGGGACTGGTCACAGAGGAAGATGGCTACAGTAATGTTGTGATAGAGGAAGTTGATGCAGATGCAAGAACTGGGAGTGGAAGGTCAAGGCGCAAGGTGCAGAAGAAGATAAAGGGACCGGAGAGTGTTGTTTCTGGGGATCTCGATGCAGATGCAGTGGCTGCTGATATTCTCAAGTCATTTAACCCATTGGTTTTTGATGTACTAAATCAACAGGAAGGTAGCAGGGACTCAGTTGCCTATACACTCATGATATATGAAGTAATGCGAAGAAAGCTTGGACAAATTGAGGATTCAAATAGGGCCGCTAACGCTGGAGCAAAACGACCTGATTTGAAGACAGGTTCAATTATGATGAATAAAGGGATTCGGACCAACAGCAAGAAACATATTGGACCTGTGTCTGGTATTGAGATTGGGGATATTTTCTTTTTCAGATTTGAATTGTGCTTGGTGGGTTTACATGCACCTTCTATGGCTGGAATTGATTACATCGGTGGGAAAACCAGTCAAGAGGAAGAGCCCTTAGCTGTAAGTATTGTCTCATCTGGAGGGTATGAAGATAATGTGGAGGATGGGGATGTCCTGATATACAGTGGCCAAGGTGGGGTTAGCCGTGAAAAGGGAGCAAGTGATCAAAAGCTTGAAAGGGGTAATCTTGCTTTGGACAATAGTGCCCGTAGAGGTAACGAAGTGAGGGTAATTAGGGGTTTGAAGGATTTGCATCATCCAACTGGGAAGGTATATGTCTATGATGGCATTTACAAGGTTCAAGATTCCTGGGTGGACAAATCAAAATCTGGTTTCAATGTATTCAAGTATAAATTAGGCAGGTTGCCTGGACAGCCTCCAGCATATATGATTTGGAAATCCATTCAACAATGGACTGATAAATCTGCTTCAAGAGCTGGGGTTATATTGCCTGATCTTACTTCTGGGGCTGAAAAAGTACCTGTTTGTCTTGTGAATGATGTTGATGCCGAGAAGGGCCCTGCATATTTCACTTACCTCTCAAATCTTAAAAATTTTAGGCCAACTACTCCATTGGAATCCTCTACTGGATGCTCTTGTGTTGGTGGATGCCAACCTAACAATTATAACTGTCCTTGTGTTCAAAAAAATGGTGGCTTTCTACCATATTCTTCAGCTTCATTAATTGCAGACCTAAAATCTGTTATATATGAGTGTGGTCCTTCTTGTCAATGTCCTCCTAATTGCCGAAACCGTGTTTCTCAAGGTGGCTTGAAGTTTCGTTTGGAGGTTCATAAAACCAAGAATAAAGGATGGGCTCTTAGATCATGGGATGCTATTCGAGCAGGATCTTTCATATGTGAGTATGCAGGGGAAGTCATAGACAGTGCCAGAGTGGACGAGGAGCTTGGTGGTGACAATCTTGACGATTACATTTTTGATTCTACTCGGATTTATCAGCAACTGGAAGTTTTTCCTGGTAACACTGAAGCTCCAAAAATCCCATCCCCTTTATATATCTCAGCAATAAATGAAGGGAATGTTGCTCGGTTTATGAATCACAGCTGCTCTCCAAATGTATTATGGCGTCCAGTCATACATGAAAATAAGAATGTGTCAGATCTCCACATTGCTTTCTATGCAATTAGACATATCCCTCCTATGATGGAGTTGACATATGATTATGGGACGGTTCTTCCTCTCAAAGCTGGTCATAGGAAAAAGAAATGCTTATGTGGATCTGTGAAATGCAGGGGTTACTTTTGTTAATCATTTGTCTGATGAATTTTGGGTGAGGATGCCTCTGATTGAATATACTTAAGGACAAGGTTAGTCTACAATTTTCCAAATCACTTTGTTATAAACTAAATAATTTTTCTTCTTACTTTATCCATCCCTTTATCTCTATCTCGCACCTTTTGGGATCAGTGATCAAGCTTTGGTATTGGTGATTTATTAATTTATGACATCACGAAGTTTGTGACCTCTAGTTTTCTAATTTATAATCCCTGTTTTTTCACTATTGAAATGAAAGACTAGATTTATGAAATTTTGAGATAAATACACGGTTCATTCTAAAAGGGTTAAATAAGTTTTTGGTACTTTCAAAACTGGTCTATATTGAGATTGGTACGTCTAATTTTTTTTAGTGTTTTTGATACCCAACATTTAATAAATATGCAAAGGTCTTAGCAGGAACTTTATTACTCCTGAATTAACTGTTTTGACATGTAATCATCTATCTAGTAAGACATTTGAAGGAATGTTGGCATGTGACGTTAATTTAAAAGTAACAGAATAAATATCAGGACCAAACTCATTTATTGAAGAGTATGAAAATCACTGAAAGTTCTTTGGAGGTACCAAAAACTTAGTTACCCTTTTTAAAATATTTTGCTGTTGCAAGCAAGACTATGCTTGTGCAGTTTTGTTTATTAAATTAATTATATTGTTATTCTCATCTTTTACTATCACTGAAATATCTTTTCCTTCTTTATTGTGTCATCCCTGAATCCTGATGCCACTTGATTATTTTTAATAAAAAAATGGTGTAGATTTTTTCCCTACCAAAACATACAGAGAACTATAGTAAAGGATTTCATAAAATGTTAATAATATACTTTCAAAGGATGATTTTTTTAGAAAGGATCCTTTTCCAGTTCCAGATTGCTGAATCCAGGTGTAGAAGTTGTGATACAATGTTCATGAATTAATTGTTCCTTAAGCAAAAGTTGTTGAAACATGCATGAATGTTTTTATGACCAACATGTATACTTGAAATCCTATATTTTACCCAACCTTGACAATGATGAATCAATTATTACTTATTGGTGTGTATTGATTGAGTAAAATGTATTTGTTTTCTAATGTAAAAGGTGTTTCTTACATTCTTAACCAATATTTAACTTGTCCTTTTCAGGTGTATAATTTCTGTCTTTGTGGCATAGAAATAGCATAAATGTAGAACTTGATTTTTGCCATTGCTACTTGTTTCTCAGCTCTAGTTGTAAAGCCAGATAGCAGGATGGAACTATGTAGAAAGATGTTTAGCAGACAAACTTTTCTTTTTGGCAAACCTAGTAAATTGGCACATGAAAAATCAAGTTGTCTATTTACTGATGTGGGTAAGTTAAGTTGTAAAAGTTAACTGTAAGACACATTTTGTGTAGATTCTTTTGCTGCTGTTAGATACATTTTCTTTTCTCTTCTTGGGATGGATTTTGACTAGTGCTGTTAGTAATCCACATATTGAACTAGATCTGTAGAATTGGATATTTAAGTTTGTTAACATCATTTCCAAAAGTCATCCTAATTTTCTATTCTTTTGCATTTATTGCAAATGGATGATCCAATCCTACAAGTAATCGTTGGTTTAAACTTACTAGTATAGCCCTTGTTAGAAAGTTCTGAAAATGTACTCTTTTTGATGTTGTGAATGAAACTACAGAAAAAGGACATTTGAATAGTTAGTAGAAATCTATATTTAAAAAGAATTTTAAAGGGGCATGCATCTTATTTTGAGATGTTATATTACTTTTTGGTGAGTTTGATTGTGTCACGAGATAAAAGATCTCATCTAATTAAAGTAAATTTTTGTTGTTCTCAATTTAATTTTTGTTATGAGGATATAATTTTTTTTTTCTTGAGTTCTTTGGCAAGAATCCTTTCTCTGTATTATAAAAGAAAGATATCGTGACAATATCCTACAAATCAAGTAATTTTTCCTTTGTTTGGTGGGAATATGAAGTTTGGAAAATATGTTTTCTTATTTGATTTAATTTTAAAAAAATAATGTTTCTGGGAATGATATTTGTTCAAGTCCATAAAATCATTTATGCATATTGAGGTGGAACTATACTGATTTGTTTCCATTTCTAGTTAAAATGAAAATTTTACTGCATAAAAAGTATTCTTATTTTTATTAAATTTTTTATTGATATTAAGAATGAATTTTTAGTAAAAGTAACATATCGATCTTTAATTTTTAAGAAACAATATTAGTAGTTTTAGGCATATTGTGTAGCATTTAAAAATATTTTGATTAATTTTTAAAATCGTAATTTTGAGAATCGTAGAGAAATCACGATTTTCTTGCATGAATTTTTTTTTTTTCCGTTATAAAGAGAATGTTCTTAAGGAATGTTCGAAATAGGAATATCTTTGTTATCCTTTCTTTTTCTCTTCACTTGTTGCTATTATTTTAGAAAGAAAAAGAGTCATTTCATTTTATTCCAAAAAATTGCATAAAATTTCCATTATTTTGAGCATTCTTTGAGTTTGATGTTCATAAAAACTATTTTAGTATATGATATTTAAGTCTGTTTACAATTTAAATTCTCTTAATAATGATTTAAGGGCTTAAGTTGAAATATTGAAACTATTTCGTCAAAACTTTCAAAATGACTTATGATAATTTATAATTATTAGTATTTGAAGCTTATCTTGTTTATTTATTTTTGAAAAACATGTAATTATAAGAAAGACTTAAATTCGGGGCATTCCCACCACATTGACTGTTTCTTACTGCACCTGCATAGCATCTTCCTCCACCTTCATAGTAAATATGAAAATAACATTTTGCCTTTTATAAATTTATTTTAAATCAATTATACCTCTCATCCTATTTATAATTACAGATTTTACAATATATAAGTATTGAATTTTTTCAATCATTTACCGATTACAAATCCGTATGTGATTTTTAACTTACGGATTATATAATTCGTAAATCATTTTTAAATTATGGATTATATAATCCGTAAGTTAAAAAAGTGACATACGAATTACATAATTCGTAAGTTATTTTTAACTTACAAATTATACGGATTGGACAATCTTTAAGTTATTTGATTGAAAAAATGTTTACAGATTTTATAATCTGTAAATTACAAATTTTTACAAAATATATAATTTGTAAATTATCAACACTTTAGATATTATAATTCGTAATATTTTTTTATATACCTCTATTATTACAGATTGTATAATTTATAAATTTTTATATTTTTTAAATTAGTTACGGATTATACAATAAGCCATATTTAAACTTACAGCCTCGGAAATCTATAAGTATATAACTTTTACAAATTCTACAGTCCATAAAAAAAAATTGAATTGCACATACCTCGACAACAAAACCAAGGCCCCGCCGTTCTCTCACTTCCTCAACCCAAAATGGCCTCAATGACCACCACTGCAACAACAACGACGGGTTCTTCTACTGTTGCTTTCGATTGCGCCGTAACCTTCCACCTCCGTTTTCAAATCTTCGTTCCTCTTGAAAATCTTATTTTTCTAACATCAAGGACTTTTTTTTTTTCTTTTTTATTATGTCTAAAGTTGGAATATTAAAAGTTAAGGAGGTACAGAAAGATGTTATGGAGGTGCAGGAAGCACTCGTACAAATTAAGGCTGGTTTAGTTTTTTTTTCTTAAATGTAAGTGAGTCAAATTCTTTTATATTAAAGATTCTTTTTTTAAAAAAAAATACACATTTTTAAAAAAAAATACACATTTTTAAAAAAAATATATGTTTACTGAACTTCAAAGAAAAGTAAGAAGAAAAATGAAAATTAATTTTATTATAAATTAAAATTAACTTATAAGTTAATTAGATTTTTTATATAATTTTTAATTTTGTTAACTTATGCCTAAATTAATTTTATCTATAAGAAAATTTATGAACAAATTTATTTAAACCGATACCAAATAACCACAGCAAAAAAAAAGAGCCAGTTCAAGTACTTTTGTATAACTTATACCAATTTTTTTCTCATGGCTTTGTATCAAATTGAACAATTATTTATTGAATTGGGTAATTTAATGATCCAAGTTGATCCAATTTAACTCAACTAAAACCTCTAGAAAATGATCATTATACTCTTGATGAAAAAAAATAAAAATAAATAAACGTTACAACTCGTTATCTTTCTGTATTTCGGATTGAAATTAAAAAGTTATGTTTTAGATTGTATTCTAAATTTAGAGTTTAAAATTATTCTGAATTATACAATATGAAATACAAAATAAAAATTATATTATCAACTGTACAATCTAAAATATATTTTTGTATTTTAAATTATATAATTTGAAAAAGATATTTTCAATATTTTGAATAAATATAGAAGTTCTGAGAATGCATCTAAATTTCATTTTTGATTGGGTCAAATTTGATCCAACCTAAACTAATTAATTTTTACATGAATTTGAATGATAAGTTTTAGTATGAATAACTAAATATCTATTCTTATATTTTTATTATACACAAATTGTATTATGTTTTTTTTTTATGTCTCAAATTAATTTAAACAAGTTTGTTATGATTTACTTAAAGTCTTAAATTATTTTTTTTCAAAGATTATTATTTTTTAATTAAATTGATACTTAAAAGTTATAGTTTTTTACATAAAAAAAACTTTTTAAAATCTTGACTTAATTAATCTAACATAATCCAACCTTGTATAAGAGTGAGTTGAATTGGATTTTTTTAACATGAAAAAACTATACAAATGTAACCCAACTTGATATTATTTTAGTAGATTGGGTAATAAATTTGTTCAAATCTACCCAAACCGTCACTGCCACTTAACATGTATTTCATGGGATTTTTTTTTCTTTCTCTTTTGGTTTTTGTGATTCCATTTCATTTTTTACTTGTAAAATAAGTGTGTTTCAATTTGATTTCTACATAGGTTAATAGTACCTGGCAGAAACTTCTTGCACCCGATCATCTTTTACCTGCACCCATCGATTTTTGAAAATGCCAATTCTATCCTTATTATTTTTATTTGAAAGAAAGAGGAGCAATGACAATAGATGTTGGTGGTGGAGCGTTCTGCCGTGGTTGACAATGTGGTATAGGTGGTAGTGGTGTTGAGAGGAAAAAGAAGGTGGTTTGGGATAAGTTTTGTTTTTTTTTTTTTTTTTTCAGTATTTTTCTGGAATGGGTTCTGAGAATTTCTAAAAGTAGGGTTCTAAAAAAAATGCTTCAAAATGTAGGATGAATTCTGGAATTGAAATTCTAAAATAGTGAAATAAGTTATGAGAAACGAATTTCAGAAGATATTTCCAAAAAAAAAAAATTTTGAATGTAAAGTTTACGTTCCACAAAATATTTTCTGAACGATTTCCAAAAGCTATTTAATTATGAAAATAGAGAACATTTTAGTCATTTCATCGTTAATGATAGGGTGCAGGTAAAAAATGGAAAGGTGCAGGAACTTTTTGCCTAAATTCCTTATTGATTTTTCCAATGGCTTAGTACATATTGATTTTGGATCAGTCCATGCTATTAAAGTGTGCACGAATAAAAATGAGTATTTGTAAGTGATTTTTGTTTAGGGATTGTTTATATTTCTATTTTCAATAAAAATAGAAAATAATAACGAAAAATGTTTTCTTCTTTATTTATTTATATATATATATATATATATATAACATTTCAGATTTTTTTTTTGAAAAAAACAGAGTAAGGAGTGAATTTAAAAGAATGAAAAAGGATAGAAATAAGGAGAAAAAGAATAAAAATTAAAATTATTTAGATTAAAGAAAATAAATTAGAAAATAAAGAAAAAATTTATCAGCGATTGTGATAAATTATCTGTACCTACTACTCACTAGTAGTTAAATTATTATTTCCGTACGATCCACGAATTCGACTGACTGAAAAAGAAAAATTATCTACCAAAAATACATCTAAAAATTTAGAAAAAAATATTTTTATTAAATAAAATAAAAATAAAATAAATATCTTTTTATGTTATCATTATTTTATAAATTTATTTTGATTATTATTATTTTCAATTTTTTATTGTTATTACAAATTTATTTTTATTATTACTGTACAAATGTCTTTATATTATCATTATTATTATTTTAAAATATTATTATTATTATTATTATTATTATATTATACTATAATCTCTTCTAAATATTAAACATTCATGAATTTACAGAACTATTTGTAATTCTAAATTGAATGATAATTCATCACAACCCGTTTCTAATTTATCTTTACATTTTAATTAAAAATAATTGTCAAACAATCTGAACTAATTGGAAGCTAACACATAAGCTTTTGTAATGTAACTACATTTATTCCTTCGGATCATCCAATAAATATGTAATTAAAAGTCATATACAAAGCTTTTTTAATTACTTCATATACAGCATTTTATTATTATTTTAAATTTTATTATAGTTCATACGTAAAAAATAATTTATGTGATCACACATATTAATGTAGTAGTTCTCTTAAAAAAAAGTGTTACCATCTAGGATTTGATTACAATGTTGTCCGAAATAGTTGGTAGTAGCGAAAAGATCGGTGGAATTTGAAAAATGGTTAGAGCAATGCTTGTTTCATGGGAGAAGAAAGAGAGAGAGGGGAGAGAGATGCGAGAAGGTGTGAGAAAATGAGATTGTAAGAAAGAAAGGAAGGAACTTCAGAGGGGAAATTCAATTCCCTTCTTGTTGTTCCCCTACCACGGCCATTTGATCTCGCGGTGAGGAACAATAATTCAAAACATAAAGCAAAAATCTTAATTCAATACAACTCAACCAATGCAACTGGATTTTTGCTCATAAAAGGTGATCATTTACAACGACCACAACGTAGACAACATCATCATCACAAGCTACCATGTTCACCGACAATTCCTACCACCAAAACAGCAATAACATGGCCTCTCGCTCCTCTTCTATCGCCACCTCAATTCAACCTTCCACTGTCAAAACAAGGCTCTACCATGTTTGGAAAGGAAACAATGTACACTTTTTTTTCCTTCAAATTTTATACACCCTTTATACTATTTCTGTCACTTGATGTTTTTCTTCAATCACAATCAAACTTTGCCATATTCGTTTCGTGAAATATGTTTGTTCTTGTTCATATGTTTGGCAAGGAGGTATAAAATCAATAAACAAAGTGAAAATTGATTATTGGAGCAATTTAAGCCTTCTAGTGTTTTTTAGGTTATTGGATGACATAATTAATGTGTAACATATGATGCCTTAAGGGGGGAGTTAGATTTTATGTGACTTGAGTTTGTCATTTGATAACATATAAAGATATCTGGTACTATTTCTGTTAGTTTTAAGAATTTATAGTTTTTATGGATGAGTGAAGCTATCCTTTCATGGTGTTTTTGATGTTCTTGATTGGAATTAG
>Ga0099825_1003566_pt1 | contig 20695 bp, 9 predicted proteins | sample SiratroredBW_FD_76838 | JGI IMG/M metagenome (GOLD analysis project Ga0099825, IMG submission 76838) | Root nodule microbial communities of legume samples collected from California, USA - Siratro red BW | ecosystem: Host-associated > Plants > Roots > Nodule | place: USA: California | collected... | reverse complement strand
TTCTTTCTTATAGAAAGAGGAAGAAAGAGAGTTAGCTTCATCTTCACTACAATACCAATTTCACCCCCTAAGATCATGGCTTGTTTGTTAGGGGCATGCATTGTGTCCTCTACATAGACATTTTAAATATTTGATGTCATTAGTACGAATGTCGATAAATATTGCTTTTTTTTCATTTTTTCTATCACCTTTTTTTTTTCTCTTGGTTCTTTTTCTTTTTTTTTTTTTTTTTGTTTTTTTTTTTTTTTTTTTAATATTTCATTTTGGACGTGTTGCAAATTATGGGTGATCTTTAGTATGCCAACTTTGTTAGGATGCTCTGTACGTAAATAGTTTTTATAAAAGAAAGTTGCTATCATAAAAAAGACAGTAATAATGCTTGAATTGTGTTTAAAAAAAAAATTGTGCTTCAAATTTTGTTTTTTCTTTGAAAGGTGTTTTGAGATATTATTTTCTTCAAAGAAGAAAAAAGGAACAAAAGCTTTTGTTATGGTTTGTTTCAACCATTTAGGTTACTTTTGGAAAACTGTAAGTTTCACTAAAAACTATTTTACAACAAGTATTTTTCAAATTCACTTATGATAAAAAAAAATCCACCATATATTTTGATTGCTTCTCAATGCAATTATCTCAAGTATTCTTTATATAATAGCTTCTTAAAATTTTATACACACTCCTAAATAATAAGAAAAGATGTTACAACCGTAAGCATCTAAGATAGACCAATATGAATTATTAATTCACATTTCTTTGTTAAGACACTCAAAGAGAGAATAATACTGAAAGTTATAAAACTTAAGTTTCACAAAGTGATTCGTAGATAGATAAATAGATACATACATATATAGATAATATACTTAACTTATCTTAGTTATGAAGTGTTTTATATATCAGTTCTTCAAAAATATAGTAGTTTAGAAACATTAAAAAATATATTCAAAATAGTATCACTTCTAGATGAGAATGAAGAAGATCATTATTGTGTATTAAACATCATTTAATGCATTTCACCGACTTATTTTTTTATAAGATAATGGAATCTACTTGTTCATCTTTAGTTGGTGGATTATCTCTAATTTACACAATTAATCAATGTGTAGCCCATAATATATATTTTTCTCCATTCATTTATGTTCAAAGCATGTTTTTTTATGGTCTTTTATTCAATATTTTATCTTTTCTTTTTTTCCTCTATCAAAGTTGAAAAGATAACATAAAAAAAAAAATTTAAAAAATATAATATTAAATAATATCTTTGATAATTAAAATAATTAATTCTATTTAGGATATGCATTGTCGAACATAGATTTATTGTCCAAGAGTACACGATATATCATCTACTATAGTGTATAGATAATATATAGTCTAATACTGAAAGTTAGTTAGATATAAAAAGAAGAAGTCTTTTAATACATTTTAGTTTACAAGTTGTTGAATTTGTTTACTTCAAGATATTATGTGTATGTTATTCAATTAAAAAAAGTAATTGTTTTATCAAACCGTTGTTAATTATTCACTTCGGGTTTTTTAATTAGAATCAATTAAAAAAATTATTAACAATTAAGTTCAATTTAAGATTAAAAAATAATTTTAATTTCTTTAAACTATTTTTTATTTAAGTTGGATTTTCTTTTATTTTTCTTATAAAGTAAATTATAAACAATTGCAATCCAAAGACTTCTTTTAGAATAATGGAAGAGTCATATCGTCAATCAAATCATTTCCTAAATATGTTAATAAAAAATAATTAACACTTCAGCTTAAACATCTTGCAAACTTATACATATTCACTACTAATAGTTTCAGTCTCTTCCACTGAATTGTTTGGCAATTTTTCCTATAAAAATTCTTTTATATAACTCTTCTAAATTGTTGGACAAATTGATATACTCATCTATTATTCTCTTCTTAGATTGTTTAACAAGTAATGTTAGAATAGATGATACAAAAGTTATTATAATTAAGAAATAATTTTATTTATTAAAAAGAATATCAAAATAGAAGAGATTCTTACTTGAAGGAAAATTTATTGAAAATCAAGAGAGTTTGACTGGTGTGACCTTATAAGTATTATATTATATTATTGACTAGTAATCCATTAATAAATAATCTCATTCTGTGAAAAATATTGTCTATCACTAAAATCCCTCTCAACAACTCATTTTCTTGTTCTAAAACCACATCAAGGAAGTGTCAATTCCACCATAAATAGAACTTGCAACATATTTAAATTTTCACAGTCAACCTTCTTATAAGCCACGCCAAGAAAGCCTGAACTCATCTTAATAATCTATTTTGGTCTATTTCATTGATGTTTGATACAAGTCATGACCAGATCAAAGAATAAAATAGCTGAATGCAGGATTAATTATTTCCAGCTAGAAAAAAAGTGTGTACCAAAACAAAGTTAAAAAAGAATATCATTGTCTAAAGTAAACAAAAATAAATGTAATGCTTAAAAAATGAAATAAGAATTTAATCACACAAATCATTGTGAGGTCAATTTAAGACAAATATACTCCCTAGCTTTTACTTCAATTAATGAAAATGAATAAAGTAACTATGACTTTGTGTATGAACACCAATTTAGAGTATAACATTTGGAATTGTATGTATGGTATTTGGATTACTTGAATCTCGTTATCATCATGGACTATATCAAATCCTGTCTTTTCTATTTCAAATTAGTAGTATGTTTCTCTGGATATGTCACCCAAGAAATCAATTCTAAGTCACAAAATGATATTGTTAAAGTATAAATAACTATTTAATGCTTTATCTTCACCATAAAACGATAGTTAATTTTTTTTAAAGCAATTATCTTTCACTATTGGACTAATCCAACTTCGGGGCCACAAATTGGTTGAATAGAAAAAAAAAATATTTTTTATTATAATAAATTAGATAAAAAAAGTATATTAATTTATTTTGATCTATTAGGAATTTAATTAAAAATATAATATAAAAAGAGATTGATTTACTTATCTTAATTTAAATACAATATAAATGTGTTTATGCATTGTTATTATTTAAAGTTTGTTAATATAGTATTGTTAGGATTGTCATCGCATTTAAAATATTGTTCATTTTGAAACACTTTGTCTCTGTGATGGTTTTATGTTTAAAGAATGCGTGAATTTTCATTGGACATACTGAAAATGTCTAAAATTTGGTTATGTCCATAAATCTTCTTATAGAGAACTTCATATCATAGCTAGCCCATGACCCTCAACAACATGGGGATATAAATATTGTTTGTCCATCTCTTTCGCCAGAGAAAAAGTAAAAAACATGATAGTAGTTATCAATTACTTTACTAAATATATAGAGGTTGAACCCAAGGCTACAATAACGGCTCGTCAAATACAAAAAATTCTTCTAAAAGAACATTGTTTGCAAACATAGTCTTCCTTATTCATTTAGTGGCAATAGTTGTCAATTGGTAGATAAAGGCTTTATATAGTTTTTACAACAACAACATAAAATAGAATGTTTAGTATCATTAATTAAGCATTTACAAACTAATAGTCAAGTTAAAGCGACTTCATAAAGTCTTGGTTGTTAATGTATGTGATGATAATTAATTGAATGTCATTTTGATGAATGTGGAGATAAGGTATCAACTAAATGTGATGATTTTTACTAGCTAAGCATCTTGATATATTTCTATGATTTTGGAATCACAAATATGATCAACACAGATGTAGAATTATCTTAAATGAAGAATATTTTTAATTATTTATTATGGATAACTTTTAATGCACAAAATCTTTTATTATATCTTTATGTGAATGGTGGATGAGAGGTCCTCCTAAATAAACTTAAAAGTAAGCTTGCACAAGCAAAGAGTTTGTGGATTAAACACTTAGTACACTTTGGGGTTATCATCGTACCCTCAAACATTTACTAAAGAATTTCTTTTACTCATATACAAATCGAACATTATGATTCCAATTGTTCATGAAAAAACATATTTGCAAAAGACAATTCTTTGATAAAAGCAATAATAATGGTAGTCTAAAAGTGGAGCTTGATTTAAATAACGATATTAGAAATGAGAAAAAAAAAGTAAAAGAAAAAACTGTCAAGAGGTCACAATTGCGTTGAATTGTATGGTCCATATCAAATTATTTATTCCCTTCAAGATAGAGCATACAAACTTGAATATCAAACCAACAAACTCATGTCAAGAACTTAAAATGCAACACATTTAAATATTTAAGTTGTTATTTCTTTGTTATGGAATATTATACTCTTTTTCATTAGTTAAAATTTTATTCACAAAATGGATTTTTCTTAACAAAGTTTTAATGAAACACATTTTTATATAAAAAAAAATTGTTTTTATATATTTTTTCAATAATAATACATTAAAGATGTTTATATATTAAATTAGGAAACATCAAATCAATGTTTTCTACTAACATATATAACAATATGCTTATATTAGATAAAATATTTCATATAAATTATAATTTAGTGATAAGATAAAAGGTTTAGGATTAAGATTTTCGAAGAAACTAAATAATCAAATTGATATCCACAACATTTTTCTACAAAAAGTGGAGTTTTGAAAGAGAATGTTTATACCCAACAACCATTGGACCCGTTTCCCCTAACTCCACCCTGGCATACAAACTTAACAAAGTCATTTAAAACAGAGACTTTGCAATCATTGTTTCAGAAACTTAGCCAAACTTTTCTCATCACAGGTTTCGTTTCATCTAAAATTGACTCTTCTCTCTTAAGTTCAATAACAACGATACTCTCTTTATTCTTATTTTAAGTAGACGACACTCTTATTACTTTTAGTTCATCCATAATTGTTGAAACTTTTATCACACAATTGAGTGAGAAGTTTGCGTTAAAGAATCTAGCTCATTTGCACTAGCCTCTTGGAACAGAAGTATCTAATACTGTTGAGCACTTTCTATAGGTCTACAGTCAAAGCTTTACAACATGTCAAAGTGACACGTCCTGAGCTTGCTTTTTGCATCAATAAAGTGTCATTACGCTATCTGACATCATTACAACCAGGAACACCACACTACACAAAGGAACCACATCGTTGCACTGTTCATGAGACAGGTGTATAGATGGACATTTAGTCCTAAAACACAACTCTACACGCAGACAGATTGTCAGTATATGTCTTGATCAAGTTGTTACAAGTTTTTTTATTCCATTATAAACCATTCATTTCAGAAAATATATATTCTAATATATTGGACCTCATTTGGTTGGAGTGAATTTCAACATGTCAAAACATTTTCTCTTTGGTGTGTTTAATGTGTACACACTCAGATGTCTGAATGTGCAGCAGACTGCGGAATAAACAAGCATTATACCTATATATATATATAATATTAAGAGAGCATGATAACAAAAAGAAACTTCATTGGTATTATTATACTTTTATATTTTCAAGAAATATCTTCAATGATTCTCCCAGATACATGTTCCTACAACAAAAGTCACAGCTGGGACATTTGACTTAAAAGTTTCAAAAGATAAAGAAAATTGGTTGAACCATAACTGACCCATGATGCCACCAGGATGATTTGAAACAGATGTTAAGCAGAGACGAGTGGTTGGGGAGGTCAGGTAGTCAACATTATGAGGACTTTTTCACATATTTAAATCAAAAGATGAATATGTAGTGCATCAACCTCATTGGCAGTGTTGCAGATTTTTACAGGGTTCAAAATTAATGGACACCAGAATCTTAAGGATCCACATTAGACTCTTGGATGCCTAACAATCAGGACCACAACAACAACAACAAAAAATTCTATATATTGCACAAAATATAACACAAATGATGCAAACTATACATTGCTTACATATAAATATGGTTCATGCCACACCTAAACCTCTGAATCTTGTGTGTTCTGCTTCCTAATTGTTGCATCAGAAGATTCTATCAACCACCAAGGAGAGAAGCTGTAGGTCTAGGATAAGCAGAAGCCACTTTAGGTACATCTGCACCACCATGGCTGCTGTTGGGACGGCCTTGGCTAGAATGGCGTAGATGATGATTTTTATGATCAGCACCTTTTCTCTGCATGTCCTTTGATTCCTGAAGCTGCTCCAATGCTTTTACCACCTCATCCATAGTTGGCCTGCACTTGGACTCTACAGAAAGACATTGCAGAGCAAGTGCAGCTGCTGCTTGAGCTCGACTATGTGAATATTGACCTTCCAAACGTGGATCCATTACACGGAAAACTCTTCGTTTGTTAGATAGGTAAGGCTTGGCCCATTCAACAAGGTTGTGCTCCCCAGATGGCTGGTTCTTGTCTATGGCTCGTCTTCCAGATATCATTTCCAGAAGAACTACTCCAAAACTATATACGTCACTCTTGGCAGTGAGATGACCTACCAAAACAAAAATACTTTCAGTTTGCGTATTAATATGAAAAAACTAAAAGCTGAGCAAATGTAGTAAATTCACAGATCATACAAGAAACTTTCAACAAATTTGAAGAAAAGTGATGCTGGAAAAAACCATGGTAATTGCCATTCTGAAAAGGCACAGATTCAGGGCAGTCACTAGTGTAAGTGAAAAATGAAAGGAACCTTTGGAGGATCACCCCACAAAAGTTAGATATAGTAGTTGGAGAGGCCAAGGACTTATAAAACCCAGTGCCTACACATGCTGGCTGTGTACTAGCCATTTGACTAGTCTCTCACAAACACTTGAATGTCAATATTACCATAGCTGCCATCATTTGCAGCTGAGAGACATGGCATAAGGCTCTTAACACATACCAATTCATAACAATCATGGAAGAACCACACCACAAAAGCTACCTAATAAACACTACACTAGAATCCCATAATACCAATACAGGACTCATGTCCCACACCTAGCAAATGGATCCTAAAAAATGCTAAGAATTCTACTGATAGAAAAAAGTGTAAAGACCGCTTTAGAAAATTTAGTAACTAGACTAAGAAAGTAGTCAGAAAATCTTATTTATGAAATAATATAGCCTATCAACCAAAACAGCATATATTAGGAGGGTGAAATCTATGCTAGGAGGGAAATTTGACAAACACTATGGTTGATGATACCTGTTGCTAAATACTCTGGAGCCGCATATCCTCGGGTTCCCATGACCCTTGTAGAGACATGGCTTTTATCACCAGTTGGACCATCTCTGGCCAACCCAAAATCAGAAAGTTTGGCGTTATAATGCTGCAAAGCAACATGCAAGAAGCAACTTAGTAATCAACTCTAATCCACCAAATTTTCAACCATAACAGGACATGCTCAAATTCCAATTATGCACATACTGTATCAAGTAGGATATTTGACGTTTTAAAGTCACGGTATATGACTTTAGGCTCTGTACTGTGAAGAAAAGCAAGGCCCTTCGCAGCCCCAAGAGCTATTTTCATTCGCAAACTCCACGAGAATGGCTGAAAGTAGGAACCTCCTGTATTTATGATGATTTCAAGCAACATTAGTATTAGAACTCAGGATTAAATTTTACGTTATTAATTGATAACTATTCAGGAAAATGAAAACTTCTTTAAAGGGGTACAAATAAAAAGGAATAAAGAATTATACATTCAACTAAAGTGGAAGGTACTAACTTCTAAAAAGATGATTTTCCATGCTACCCTTAGGCATGAATTCATAAACCAAAAGCCGATGCTCATCCTCAAAGCAGTATCCTATTAACTTGACAAGGTTAGGATGCTGCAGTTGCCCAAGATAGTTGATTTCAGCCTGAGTCAAACAATGCAAAAGAAGAGAACATCAACAATTATGCAACTCGGCAATTGGTAGAACTTCAGAGTCAGACAGGCAAAATGAAGGAGTATCCAAAAATGCTTGCAGTTGCCTAGAATTTTGTCAATATACAATGAAATTTTAAGTCAAAACGATAAGTATCAAGCAAATAATTCAATTGATACTAACCAGCCATTCTCTGTGACCCTGGAAGCCATCTTGGTTAAGCCTCTTCACAGCAACAATCATGCCTATTCCCGGTTTGGTAGCAGTAAGTGAATTTTCATCAATCCAGCCCTTAAAAACTGAACCAAACCCACCCTCCCCCAAGACACTATCTGGGCGGAAATTTCTTGTGGCCACTCTTAGGTCATTATAGCTGAAGCTTTTCAAGTTGGACGATTGCAAGATTTCACCTTCACTCCGAGAAGTGACGGATATGGAGGCTGATGAGTTCCTGCTAGTTGAGCTGATGTCATGGCCACTCCTGCTGACACTTCTCGAGGTTATCCCTACACCAATACAAAAGAAAATCAATTTCACAAAGACTCACCATCACTGGCCTTGAAGCAAACAAATCATCACTTCTAAAAAACAGATTAACATGGAATCCCAAAACCCGCCAACCTATTCTTCTTCTGTTGTCTTAACAACAATTTCCCTCGGACTGAGATAACAGATTTTCTTCAGAAAAATTACCTAGCAGAAAACCTTACTTATAGAGGGATTAAAAGAAGGTGAAAAGCTCATAAATTAGTTTTGCTAGTGAATTTTAGTGCAAAACCAACCAAAGACTTTCCAACCCCATTTTTACTCCCATATCAAACCAAGCCTGAGAGGAACTTTCAAGGGGGTGGAAAAGCTACAATTCACATGAATACCCAAATCCATAGTCTACCCAACCAATGGGTCTCTGAAACCAAACCCCTTTTTTTCCTCAGACACAGATCACCATATCAGAAAAAGCATAGCAGCTTTTCAAGGATCTTAATCATATATTACAGACTTGGAAACAAGAACATGACAGCAAAACTATCCATAAAGCTATCAGCTTTAAGACTATCTCAAGTTCATTTCCAAACCCGGAAGAAAAATTAGCCCATTTTAATAATTGAAATAGAAGAAAATGAACATACAAGCCAAAAGAAGAAAAAAAAAAAAAAAACTTACCTGTATTGGAAGGACTCACAGCCTTAATCCTATTACTCCAGCAAGCACCCATCAACAAACCACCCCTGTGACCAAATCAAAGGTTGAGCCTTTCAGATGCAAGCAAAAAACTACATAGTCTGAAACTTTAAAGGTTGAAAATGCAAATTTGCAGAAATGGGAAAAAAGGGGCAACAAACCCCAGAATGAAACACTGTTAAACCCACCAGGATGAAGGCAGATCTCAGTGATTACGCACTCAGTAGCTGAGATTTCAGAAGCCTTTTTCGACCTTTTATGATTAGGGGTTTGATGAGAAGGGTCGTGGAAGGAAGCAGAAAGGGTCAAAAGAGGAACTTTGATCACTTGGTTGATGGTGGCTTTTGTAAATGATAATATTGTAGCCTTTTTTGGACCCTTTTGGCAAACCAGAGAAAGTAGAATAGAAGGTTGACTTCACCTTTCACCACCTTCTTTCTCTTTTTGTCTTTTTTCCACCCAACATTAATTAAAGGAATATAACATGATCATACTATAATTATCTAAACTTCAAAAATTAAAATAATATGTATTGGTTCAGAACTTGAAACTTACGAGTAATACTGTTAGAATAATTCAAAAAAAAAAAAATTCATGAAATTGGTCAAAGAACCTTAAAATTGTTTGTCGGGTAATTTCATCTGATGTAAAATAATGATAATGATGATGAAATAGCTTATGATTATGGTTTAAGTTTTCTAGTTTGAAGTTTAATTTTACACTTCCGTCAAAGGAAAAAAAAAAAAAGGTTTTTAATTTTACACTGTCATCACGTTTTTGTCGGTCAAGGAGTCTTGTCCTCTTAGGAGACTTTGTCCCCACTGTTATTTAATGATTTCTGTAGACTTATTTTACAATTATTAGATTATTAATTATTTGATCTATTTATCTTAATTATGGTAATATAAGATTTCCAATTTCTACATTCAATGTTATTTAAAATAGTATCCATGATTTTATTATTTATCATTTTCAATGTTAACATCAAATGCATGCATATTCATAATATTTTTTTTTATTGTGGAAAATTACCAAAATACTTCATATTTTACGATAAAAATATAGTTTGCTTCAATTTAAATATCCATCCTTTTACTAAAAATGTCTTTGTTCTATTTTTGACTTGTATGATAATAAAAGAACTATTAAAGAAATATTAAGTTAGTGGTATGAATATGAAATTAATGTAGTCTATCTTTGTATTTAGTTTACTTTTACTTGCTTTATAAATACTTAATTTATTTTGATTCATCTTATAAATAGATTTGTCTTGTCTGATTTAGAATTTAGTTGGGTCAATTCACGTGTGAATTGGGTCAACTTACTTTAAATTAAAATAATTATTTTAAAATATTATTTTTATAACTTTATATATATAGTCTATCTTTTTATTTTTGCCCTATAATTAGTTTACTTCAATTCAAATATCCATTTTTAGTAAAAGATATATTTTTACTTAAATGATAATAAGAAACTATTAAAGAAATTATTTTTTAGTGGTATGAATATCAAATTGACATAGCCCATGTTTGTATTTAGTCTATCTTTTTACTCTTCTTAAAAATCCCTATTTTGACTCATCTTATAATAAAATTTTTAAATTTCTATATTTTTTTCATCAATTCTAAGTTTTCAAATTTTTTACACAATACTTAATATATAATAAATTAAATAATTAAAATTAATATAATATTATATTTACAGTTAGATTATTTTTTAAGTGAATTAATTCAATTCACCACGAGTCCAATCTCAAAAGACCATTCATAAAATTAAGACTTATCATTTTATTTATCTATTTTTTTTAACTAAAATTATGGTGGTGCATAGATTTTGATCTAATTTAACAATTTTAGTTATTGGTTAACCATCAAATGTTGGCTAATTAATATAAATAAATCCAAATCTTTTAGAAAATTTGAAGCAATGCATTCCAGATAAATTGATAACAAAATTGTTGAGTTTGTGGACAAAGATCTCATTATGATTCTTTCTAACACACTTTTGTAAAAATGTAAGAAATTTTGGAAATTTGATGATGATTGAATTATGATGATGGGGTTTGGAAAGATGAAATGTTGAGTGAAGATTGAAATGATATGCACACATGTGTGTTCACGTTTTGATGATTAAAAAATAACTCTGAGATTTGTGACAAAGATTAGCTAGAATCTTCGGAACAAATTCTGCAGTTTAGAAATTCGTAGTTGACTGCAACTATACACATTCTAATAATGTGTATTCATAGTGATTTGGGCACACAACTTAACGTCATTAGTATTCCAAAGAAATTATTATTATTATTATTATTATTATTATTATTATTATTATTATTATTATTATTATTATTATTATGTATTCAGAAACAAAAGAAGATTATATTTATAAATAAATAAATACAGGATGATTAAATATTTGTAGTCTTTAATAATTTTTTTATTTTATTTTGTCTTTCGAAAAAATTTGGAATGTGTTTGGTGGTTATAACTTTTGTTCACTGTAAAATATTTTGTTTTTGTGTCTAACAATATTTATTTTTACATGTTGATGTATAGTGGTAACTTGAAAAAACAATAAAAAGAAAAAAAATATTTGAAAAAATAAATATTTTTTTCATTATTTTATTGTATAGAAATTGATCTTATAAAGTGAAACGCTATCTTCTATTATAGTATAAATATATTCCTAAAGTTAGAAAAATTTAAAGTATGGATTTTTGTTTACCAAACATAACTTTTATTATAGTATAATTAAAGTTATCATAACACAATTAGAAGTACTGAAATGAAATTGATGTTATAAAGTGAAACGCTAGGTATAAATATATTCCTAAAGTTACGAAAATTTAAAGTATAAATTTTTGTCACCCAACATAACTTTTATTATAGTATAAATTAAACTTATCATAACACAATTAAAAGTAACAAAAAGACAATATTTATAAATTATAACAAGTTTTAATTTTAATATGTATAAAATATTTAATTTATTTTTTTTATTTCTTTAATTATGTTATAGTCCAATGATTTAAATATTTTTATTAAATAATTTGTAAAAGTTTAAAGTGTACTTATATTATCCATAGTTGAATAATAGTTGAATAGTTGTGATGTTCAATAATTAATTATTTTAGATGATTTCAAAAGCATATTGCAAGGTTATGTTGAATAAAATTGTATTCATATTAATAAAAAAATTCAAGAGGATTTAAAATTATTCAACATAAGGACTCTTGATTATGGGTTATAGAGTAAGTACGAAATATATAAAATGTAATAGTTTTTTAAATTAGTAATTGATTTAGGAGTTTTCTGACAAGTGTAAAATGGTGAAATTTTGAAAAAAAAAAAAATCCTAAATCTTTAAAGGTGTTTGGACACCGCATTCTTTATCCCATTCCGAGTATCACATTCCTTACCTTATTTCATCAGTTTTTATCTTTAAGTATTTCAATTCGACTTGTCTATCAAAAGTTATGATCATTTAGAGTTTTTTCATACTAAATTTTGGCAACTCAAAATCTATGATAATTTTATACAATATAAGGATTGTCATATCATATATATCATATATATACTAAAAGAAGGTACCACTAAAAAATTTAGATAAAAAGGAATTTTCTAGCTATCTTTAATCAATTTTACAAAACCATTAACTTGTTACAAAGAGAAGCACAACAAGTGGCAAGGGGCAGGAAATAAACCAAGCAATGTTCACAGTGGATATAGAGGCTCATGGCTGAAAATGTATTTGGCTGAGTTAAAGAGGGGGGTGAATTGAACTTATAAGATTTTTTGCAATTTAAAACACTGAAAACATTTTTAGCAAATATAAAACCTTTAATGAATCTCAATGATCAAGGATATAAGGTGTAGTAGAAACATAAATTGATTTCAAGCACGAATGAACTGATTTATTTTTTAGGCAGAATGAATAACTATCAATATTGTGCACTATCAATATCAAGACAGTAGCAGAAAACTAATGACAACAATTTAACAGTGTATAACCAGTACTAGAACAACCAAGATACAATATAGTAATCACTCAAAGATACATCACACAAGTTGATAGGTAGATGACAAGTCAATCATGACAAACTTATGTATGAGAGAAAACACAAACTGCAGTGGAAAATTTAAAAGCTTCAACGAAAACCAGATTAAAGAACCAGTGCAGCAGAAACTACATGATACTAAATCTATTGTGAAAAATCAATTTTAACATATCAATTTGAAAAAACTAGCTCAGAACATATGCAAATACACAATGTATCAAACAAATGCAGATGCTACAAAAACCAGATTTATGAGGATTGATACAGTACACAAACAACAATAAAAACTTGACTGATGCACAAGCTGATTGGGTTCTAAAACAGACTAAGAAATCTCACTGATAAAGCACAAAAAACCTAAGCTACAAAAGTTCTCTAACCACAACACAAACCAAATACACCAGTTAAATGCTAGAATAGAATGCTTTATCTAGGCAATACCCACAACAATTAAGTCAGAACCAGTTTGTGTTCAAATTAAAGTTTTGCTATGTGAAAAATAGTTCAAAAAGGATTGATCAATGATGCAGTAAGAGCACCTAATTAGCACTGAACAAAATCCAACAATTATGCAGAAAATGATCTATTATGCGGTTTAAAAGCAGATACAAGACAGTGGCAAGAACTGCGCATAATTGATAATAACAAACCTAATATAATAGAGAAGAAAAGTACTCAACAACAACAATCTAAATCAAAACCAAATCCTAAATAGTATAACCATACACAAATGTTGAAACAACAGTAAAAAGAATGGTTATGCAAAGGAACAAAGTACAGATTCAAAGGCTATTCTATAACAGTTCAAAGATCTCAAAAACATATTACTTCCTTTGATGCAGAAGGATTACAAATTCAATTATGCAACAAATTCACTAAAACCAAAACAATTAACACTCAACCAAAGTGGGCAGCGTAAAAAATTGAACAAGAAGGTAAAAGAAGGGTTAAGAAAGAGAGACACAATCAATTTATACTGGTTCACCCTTCCTTAAGGGCTACATCCAGTCTTCTTTGCCCCTCAAGCAAAGAAAGTTTCACTAAGACATTCAATTGTTCAATTACAATCAATCACACAATTCTCACACCCTATAAGAACCAAGAAAACCCCTGAATTGTTGAAACTATACCCCGCAGCCCCAACCAATTCAGCAACAATACACAGTTAAACCCTATAGCCAACACTCAATACAATTGTTCAAGAATTATACAAAATTACAATGAAACAACACAAATCTTGAATCAAACTGGTTTAAGAAAGGTTGAGAAACTCCCTGATTGGTGCAACAAGATAGGCCTTTGGACGGTCTTGAAGGAATCCAATAGCACAATACTTTGGTCAAGATTGATTCTTCAAGAAAAAACCCCCTTTCAATTTGATCAAGAAATCCCTAGTTTTCCCAAATTGATTTTCACAATAATCTCACAATTGATTCTAAATTTTATATCTAATTGGCGGATGTTAGAAAACCCTTTCTTATATATTGGAAAAACCCAAAATAGTTTTAATAAAACAGTCTCACAGTTTTGTCCAGAGCACAAATAAATCAATTTCACTTATCCTGAAATCAGTTTATTTTCATCTAGTTCTATATTTTTAAAAACTGTTTTTTCCAAAATCTCAGTTTATGCTTTGTGGTTTGTTTTAATCATTTTAAACCATGTGTTCGTGAATTTCTCCTCAATTGTGCATAGGTTCTCTTTCACCACCAATCACACTCACTCACTCTAAGACAAAGCATAAGACACACTTCCAATTGCTTGCTTGCTTTCGCTTGCTTGGCTTCATCAAATCCTTAGTCTTGTGAGAATACTAACAATCTCCCCATATTTGATGAAGACAATCCAGTGTGTGAGTGGTTTAGGACCTGCAATTTCACAACAAACTAGTTAAAGTAACAGTTTGTTATAGCTCTTATAAAGACAGTTTTATAGCACATAAAAAGTCCATCTACTCAAAATAAAAACACATGTTGCTTTCATTCATATTCTCCTATTACACATGATATTAATGCATAAAATTACAGCACACAACTAGTAGCAGAATAGCAGCAATGTAACAACAATACAAAAAGTTAAATTGACGCACTATGACATGAATTGAACCTCTAGAACCTAATAAAAAAAGGCAGCATCAGCAAATACCAACACTATTGGATTACAACCAAACAGATTAAACCAGAACCAAAGAAACCTGAAATAGAACAGGTTAACACATACACAACAAAACTGAAAATAGAACCAAACAACAACCCAATGAGAACAAAATGATAGCACAACAACAAAAGAACACCAACATAACAGCAAAACAACACCAACACAACAGCAAAACAACACCGAATCCTCACACACTCTTCCATTTCTCCCCCTATGTATTCATCAAATGGGAGAAAACAATTATGATATGCATGATTTAATTATGAGGCTCATTCCAGGCTGCTATGGTGGCCAACTGGTATTGCACAACATCAATTTGAAGATCCAAGTGTTGAAAGCGTGCAGTGTAAAATTCATGGTTGTTTCTTTGCTCATTAGTTAAATGATCAAGCTTGTCAAGTACTTTGCTCAAATCTTGAAAAGCAGAGCTCGGTCCAACTTCACCCATAGCAGTGTCATTCCCTGCCATTTCAACATCTTCATTAGCTCCTTCAGCAGCTCCTCCTTCAACATTTTCAGCAACATCAGCCTGCCACATCCATTGGTCTTTTACTTTGACCAATCCAATCTTGTTGAGGTTAGTGGTCGAGATTTCTAATCCTTGTTTGACTGGCTCCACAAGATCTCCCTCAAGAGGTACTTGAAAGTGTCAGATAAATCTTGAAATGAGCACTACATAGGGAATCTGGGAGTCCATGAGGTCTTTGCCTTCTCCAATTGTATTCCAAGAACATAAGGCCAATTTACCTTTAATCGGTTCATGATACAAAACATAAGTATCAAGTCTTCCTCATGTAAGACAACATGATTATGGCCACATGGAGTCAAAATCCACACAATAATGAAGGTTAGTATTCTCGGATTCAAAGAAAGTCCACCAACTTGAAAACCTCTTTCCATGGCTTGTGGGTTGCGTAAGCAGCTGTTGTAAAAGAACACCTTGTTATAGTCATCTAGTGCCTCAATATTACCCTTTCCAATTTTCAAGCCATCACATTTGAGACTAGCCACTGTCTCCCAAACTGAATGAGTGATTTTCATTGTTACTCCCTTCACCCTTGATTCAAATCTATCCTCTTTTACTTTGAGATTAGCGAAGAAAACCTTCACTAAATCTGGATAGACGTTGTCAAATAGCCCAAGGAATTTTTCAAGCTGCTGGAACTCCAACATTTCAGCTACTTCTAACAGTTCTTCCGATTTCAACCAATCAAGACTTACTTGTTTGGAAGCGTTAATCACTTTTCTGCTGACCATGATTAGATAATTGTTGATACTTTATGTTGTATCATCTCCAAGAATGCTTGCAAACCAGACCTCAAGATGGCCCCTTGTATCAATATGTCTCCCTACACTTACGGTTTCCTTAACCCTCTTCTTTAGGTTACTTGAGGATGCCATGGAAGTTGTTTTTGAGTGAGAGAAGAGAGGTTTTGTAGCTGGTTTTTTTGACTGGCAATATTAGGCAGAATGGAAGCTCAAAATATAACATATATAAGCACACATTACATAGTCAAAAGAACATTTATGTTCACCCATTGGATAATTTGAATTGGAGAGTTGTACCTTGATATTCTTTTGGGACAAAACAGCTCCATATTGGGAATGGGTAGAATACTTACATGTTCAATTTGCTTTTAAGAGGTTCACCTTTTTAACTCCTAATTAGGTGAAGACAAGTGGCATTAAGTGGTCAAAAGTAGTCAAACGTGAGTAGTTTGGAAGTTAGGCTCCATTCAATGTCATTGACATGCTTAAGTCTCTTCACTTCAACGTGATTCAAAGTATTTGATTTCACAAATCTTTTTGACTCAATTGATAGCTCAGAACAGAAAAACACAACATTAGATTGAAAACAGAAAAAAAAAACTAAGATTCAAAAACTGTTCTAGGGGCAAAATAAATCGATTTCAGCTCGTATAAATCGATTTATTTTAGCTGCAGTGAGTAGAATGTTATGCAGTTCAAATTTTATGCAATGTTTAGGATATCCAATATGTCTAACTCAGTTCTCAAGTAATTAAACCTATCTTCAACAAGTGGTTTAGTGAAAAAGTCAGCTAATTGTTTCTCATATTCAATAGACTTGATTTCACATACATCATTGCTAACTTGTTCTGTAATGAAGTGATGCCTAATCTCAATGTGCTTAGTTGTAGAATGATGAACTGGATTTTTATTGAGATTAATAGCACTAGTATTGTTACAAAATAAGGGTACCTTTGTGACTTTGAGACCATAGTCACTAAGTTTTTGTTTGAGCCAACAAATTTGAGCACAACAACTTCCAGTTGCAATGTATTCAGCTTCAGTAGTTGAGAGAGCAACACATGCTTTCTTTTTTTTATTCCATGACATGAGACTTGCTCCAAGTAGGTGGCATATACCACTTGTGCTCTTTCTATCTAGTTTGCATCCAACGAAATTAGAATGTGATTAGCCCTTGAGATTAAGTGCTGCTTCATAAGGATACCGTAAACCAACTTTTGTTGTTCCTTTGAGGTACTTGAGAATTCTCTTGGCAGCATTGAAATGTGACTCCTTCGGATTTTCTTGGAACCTTGCACACATGCATACGCTAAACATTATATTCGGCTGACTGGCTATAAGATAAAGCAAGGATCCAATGAGTCCTTAAACTTTTTTTATTCAACCGTTATTCCATATTCATTAGCGTCTAAGTAACAACTGGTTGAGATTGGAGTTGATGCCTCTTTGCAACTTTCCATCTCAAACTTCTTCAACACATCTTTGTACTATTTTGATTGACTTAAGAATGTTCCATTCTTTATCTGTTTGATCTATAACCCCAGGAAGTATTTCAACTCTCCCATCATAGACATTTTGAACTCCCCCTGCATAACTAATACAGATTCTTGACAAAGAAGTTCATTAGTTGATCCAAAGATTATATCATGAACATACACTTGGACAAGAATTATATCACTATCAGATTTCTTAATAAAAAGAGTTTTATCTAGTTGACCTCTTTCATAGCTCTTGGAGAGTAAGAAGTTACTTAGCCTTTCATACCATTGCCTGGGAGTTGGCTTTAGACCATAAAGAGCTTTCTTAAGCTTGTAAACATGTCCAGGTAGCTTGTGGTCTTCAAATCCAGGTGATTGAGTGACGTACACTTCTTTATTTATAAAACCATTTAAAAATGCACTCTTCACATCCATTTGGAACAATTTGAATCCACTTAAACACGCATAGGCCAGCAGTAGTCTCACAACTTCAATTCTAGCAACTGGTGCATAGGTTTCATCATAATCAATGCCCTCTGCTTGATTGTAACATTTGGCCACTAGTCTTGCTTTGCTTCTCACAATGATGCCTTGCTCACCATCTTGTTTCTGAACACCCGTTTAGTTCCTATCACATTCATCTCACTAGCTTTAGGAACCAAGCTCCACACGTCATTCCTTGTGAATTGATTAAACTCCTCTTACATAGCATTGATCCAATGATTATCTCCCAATGCTTCATGAATTGTCAACCTTCTTATAAACCACGCCTAATAATTTATTTTGGTACATTTCATTGATGTTTGATAAGAGTCTTGACCAGATCAAAAAATAAAATAGTTGAGTGCATGATTAATTATTTCTAGTTAGAAAAAAAATTGTTTATGAAAACAAAGTTAAAAACGAATATCAATATCGAGAGTAAATAAAAATAAATGTCATGCTTAAAAATTAAATAAGATTTTAATCACACGTATCATTGTCTAGGTCAATTTGTATTATACGCGTAAGACAAACATATTCCTTAGCTTTTACTTCAGTTAATGAAAATGAATGTAACTATGAGTTGTGTATGAACATAATTTAAAGCATAACATGTGCAATTGTATGTGGTATTTGGCTTACGTGAATTTGGTTACTATCATGGACTATATCAAATCGTGTGCTTTCTATTTATATAGGAATTTTTCAAATGATTCATTTAAATATTCTCTCACAAGGATAGAGAATAATTAGTAGTTTGTTTCTTTGGATATGTCACACAAAAATCAATTCTACATCACAAAATGATATTATGAAAGCATAAATAACTATTTAATGTTCTATCTTCACCGTAAAAAGATAGTTAAATTTTTTAGAACAATTATCTTTCATCGTTGGACTAATCCAACTTAGGGTGACAAATTGGTTGGATGAAAAAAATATTTTTTATCATAATAAGTTAGACAAAAATCTATTAATTTATTTTGATCTATTAAGAATTTAATTAGAAATATAATAGATAAAGAGATTGATTTGTTTGTCCTAATTTAAATATAATATAAATGTATTTATGTATTCACTACAAAAAAATCATGTATGTGGTGGTGGTTTTAATATGGAATTTCAAAAAAAGTGTCATATTATACTGTATAAAACGACATTTTAATGAATGTCACATTTTAAGTTTAAAAAACAACATTTACAAATGTTGCTTTATACATAATATTATTTTTTGACACACGTGCAGTTTTAATTCCCTCATAATGAAAACGCAAAACAAATGTTTCGTTCCCCCAAAATGAATGAAAACACAAAGGTTCCCTCCAAACTTAAACACTCCAAATCTTTCGTTCCCCAATTTCACCTTTCTTCACTCTCATTGAATCAAAACCCTAATTCCCCCAATTTCACTTCTCTTCAATTTCATTGAATCAAAATCCTAATTTCCCCAATTTCACTTTTCAACATCGAAGAACCTATCTCTCTCGTTCCATCTCTCGATCATCAGGTGTGTTCTTCCCAACGATTTTCCGTTCTACTTCTCAGGTGTGTTCCGACTCTCAATCCTCAGGTGCGTTATTCTTCTCCTTCTTCCTCTGTTTATGGAATTAGATTTGCATTTCGCATTTGGTGGTTATTCGGATTTTTGGAATCGGAATTGTGGAACATTGTTTTGGTTTTGTTGTTGATAGATCCTTGGTCGGGATTTGCTTTGGATTTTGGTTTGTGTTGCTGATTTTCATTGTTCTATATGTGTTTGTATTTTGATTTTGATTTTGGTTTGTATGTGTTGCTGTTAATAATTGATAATACGTCATCATCACCTTACGATAATGTTGTATTTAGATTGTTTTCATTTTTCCAATGTTTCGTGAAGAACCTTTGTTTTCTTGGTAAGGTTTCAATTCCAAACCAAGAACTCGACAATAACACCTATGATAGTGCCATCACCCAAATTCAAACTTGTTTCCCTATGATTTGACAATAAATTCAGACTTGTTTTTATGTATGTCACAACCGGGATCAGACGAAATTGGGTGTTGACAATGTATATCATGTATGTTGTTGAAGAAACAAATTACAGAGAAAATTGGTTGCAAAATTGACAAGCTTTTATGTATATATGCAGTAGACATTTTCTTGCTCAATTTTTATGAACTATTTCCAAAACAAGATTGCTTGCAGTGTGTTTGTGTCTATATATATATATATATATATATATATATATATATATATATATATATATATATATATATATATATAAAGAGAAAGAAAAAAAAAAATATATATTTTTTTTAAAATGATATAATAAATAATATTTTC